>ERZ1027059.20-NODE-20-length-62660-cov-9.995991_pt1 | contig 62660 bp, 55 predicted proteins | sample MGYA00519425_ERZ1027059 | MGnify/ENA primary metagenome ERZ1027059 (study PRJEB26926, sample SAMN06164566) | human gut metagenome | biome: ENVO:00009003; feature: ENVO:2100002; material: ENVO:00002003 | host: Homo sapiens | place: USA | collected 2012 ... | reverse complement strand
GCATCCTTGTTTTTTTCGGGATGCAGCCTTTTATTTTTGTTTTTTTACAGCGCCTATAATGGAGAAAATGACGTGGTTTGTCTGATCACTTCATGAAGCTGAAAGCATTCTTTCCGGGATAAACTGCGCTTGCGCCAAGCTGCTCCTCAATGCGGATAAGCTGGTTGTATTTAGCGGTACGCTCGCTTCTGCTGGGTGCGCCGGTCTTGATCTGGCATGTGTTCAGTGCAACTGCCAGGTCAGCGATCGTGGTGTCCTCAGTTTCACCGGAGCGGTGGGAAGCTATAGCTGTGTACCCGGCCTTGTGAGCCATCTTGATGGCTTCCAGGGTCTCGGAAACGGAACCGATCTGGTTCAGCTTGATGAGAATGGAGTTGCCGCAGCCCAGGGAAATGCCCTTGGAAAGGCGCTCGGTGTTTGTTACGAACAGGTCATCGCCAACCAGCTGTACCTTGCCGCCTAGTTCCCTGGTCATGATCTGCCAGCCCTCCCAGTCCTCTTCGTCAAGGCCGTCCTCGATGGAGTAGATCGGGTACTTTTCGCAGAGCTGCGCCCAGTGTGCCACCAGTTCAGCGGAGGTGAATTCCTTGCCGGACTTGGGCAGGTGATACTTGCCCTTTTCGCCGCTCTTCCACTCGGAGGAAGCTGCGTCCATTGCCAGCACGAAGTCCTCGCCGGGCTTGTAGCCAGCCTTTTCTACTGCGCTGAGGATATACTGGATAGCTTCCTCGTCGCTTGCAAGGTCAGGTGCGAAGCCGCCCTCGTCGCCTACGGAAGTAGCAAGTCCCTTGCTCTTGAGCAGCGCAGCCAGTGCGTGGAATACCTCGGTGCACCAGCGCAGACCCTCGGTGAAGCTCTTTGCGCCGACAGGCATGATCATGAATTCCTGCACGTCAACGGTGTTTGCAGCGTGCGCGCCGCCGTTGAGGATATTCATCATCGGCACGGGAAGTCTGTTCGCATTCACGCCGCCAAGGAAGCGGTACAGCGGGATATCAAGGGAAGTTGCAGCGGCTCTTGCGCATGCGATGGAAACAGCCAGGATAGCGTTTGCGCCAAGCTTGCTCTTGTCCTTTGTGCCGTCTGCGTCGATCATTGCCTTGTCGATGGCGTAGATGTCGGAAGCGTCCATGCCGACGATGGCTTCGCGGATAACTGTATTAACATTGTTCACAGCCTTGGAAACGCCTTTGCCGCCAAAGCGTGACTTATCGCCGTCGCGGAGTTCCAGCGCCTCGAATTCGCCGGTGGAAGCGCCGCTGGGAGCCGCACCGCGTGCAATAGTGCCGTCAGCGAGCCATACTTCTGCTTCTACTGTGGGGTTTCCGCGGGAGTCGATGATCTCGCGGCCGATGACATTTTCGATTTCAAGATAATTCATGTTGAGTACCTCTCTTCTTATTTTATCCGCAACAGCGGAGTTCTTGCATTATTATTCCTGTCTTGCGGGGCTGTATTCATCGGCCGGCCGCCGTTCTGCGCACCAGATCAACGGCATGGCCAATGACTTATTCTCACTTGGTTAGTATGTCCTAACCGTAAACTATTATAGCATACATTCCGGATAAATGCAACTGACATAACGCACGATAATATTTCAACAGGTTTGTTTATCGTGAACAAATACACAGTAAACTTTGGTGTATTGAAATAATCTCAGCCAAGCGCGCAGTCAAGGCTCATCATTATCACAAAACCAGCGGCAAATGCTATGGTTCCGATGTTGGAATGCGGTTCACCGGACATCTCCGGGATAAGTTCCTCGACGACGACGTATATCATTGCGCCCGCTGCGAAGCTCAGCAGATACGGGAGCACGGGCACCACCAGTCCGGAAAGAAGCACCGTCAGCACGGCCGCAGCAGGTTCCACGGCGCCGGACAGTGTTCCCAGCAGGAATGCTTTCCCCTTGCCCATTCCAGAGGAACGCAGCGGCAGTGAGATTATGGCGCCCTCAGGGAAATTCTGTATCGCTATTCCCAGCGAAAGCGCCAGTGCGCCTGCGGCAGAGATGTTCGCGCCGCCGCTGGCAAGCCCCGCATATACCACGCCCACTGCCATTCCCTCGGGGATATTATGCAGCGTGACAGCGAGAAGCAGCATGGTGTTTTTGCTGAGGGAACTCCTGCTGCCCTCCGGCGTGTCTGAATTCATGTGCATGTGCGGTATCACGCGGTCAAGCATAAGCAGGAACAATATGCCGAGAATGAAACCTCCGGCTGCCGGCAGAAAGCTGAGCCTGCCCATATCCGCTGATTGTTCCATTGCAGGTACCAGCAGGCTCCATACCGAAGCCGCAGTCATTACTCCGGCTGCAAACCCGGTCAGGCTCCTCTGCACAAGGTAGTGCGGCTGCCGCCTCATGAAAAAAACGCAGGCGGCGCCTGCAGTCGTGCCGATAAATGGTATCAGGATTCCGTATATTATTTGTGTAAGCATTGACTCCCTCCTTTGTGATTAGTCCAAACTAATTATAGCACAGTCACGTTTATCTTGCAATAGTCGGATAAAGAATGAATATCACCTTTGTAAGTATTGACTAACTGTGCAGCGTGCACTAAGATTTTTTTGCTGAATTACACAAATATTCAACAATGCTGTTGACAAAAATCTGTTTGGATTATCATATGGTAAGCTCACTGACAGCTGTTTCAACAAGCAGGAGGATATCCGGACTTTCTTTGAGAACCAGCTGAAATGGTGCGGAAATGAAAAAATTCAAGTGACGCGCTGAATAAAGCCGGGTGTAACAAAATCACACCCGGGAGCGCTCTTGTATGAGCACGTCAACTGAATAACGCAAAAGCGGCGGCAATGATAATCTCCGCTTTTGTGCTGTTCCGTGTTGACAATACACAGCTTTTGTGATACAATTTCATATAACAACTTTCAATGTCGGAGGAATGCCACAATGCCGGAACACTCACTGAAATACCACGCGATAAAAGGCTCTGCAAAGCTTTTCGGAGCCAAAAGGAAGCTGAAAATATCTGCTGACGGGATATGCGAAAAATACGGTAAGAAATCGCGGGTCATTTATGTTCCGGATAAGACGTTTTCCCCGGAACTCACATTTGAGATGAAGAACGAGAACTTGTATGTCTTTTCACTCATAAGGCACAGGCAGAAAAGTGAAGACGCCATTATGTTCATTCCCGGTGGCGGAATGTTCAGTTATCCGGACGGCTGGGACTACAAGTTCTTTGAGGAACTTGCGCTGAGGACCGGCAGAGATGTGATAATTCCGTATTACCCGCTGTGCCTGTACGGTTCGATAGACCTATCGCTTGATATGATATACTGGCTGTTTCAGCGGCTTATCGCGGAATATGGCGTGGAGAACGTTGCAGTCGCGGGCTGTTCAGTTGGGGGTAATCTCGCGCTGGGCCTTGTTTCGCATATCAACGCCAAAAACGAGGGCGTGCCCATGCCGGAACTGCTGTATGTTTCCTCTCCGATGATGTGTATTTATTCGCAGGAAGAGCGCGAACGCGCCATGCAGCTTGACAAAACTGATCCTTTCATTCCCGTGGAGTGGCTGGATACATTCCGCGACCTTATCACCCACGGCAAGGAACTTCCGGATTATATGCTATATCCACAGCTTGGCATTTATGACGGTCTTGACCGGGCGCACGTCTGCTTTGCGGACTGCGAGGTGCTTTATTCGATGTGCGGCAGCCTTGTGTCGCGGCTGGAAAGCGCCGGTGTTGAAGTCGCGCTGGAAGTGGGAAAAGGGCTGTTTCACGGATACCCGGTGAAGAACAATGTCAGGGAGGCGCACGACGGTCATATCAATATGTTACGTTACCTGGTATGACGCGCGTTTTGTGAGAAGATAGACCGTCTCCGGCGCTGGCGGAAACAGGCGGAAAGAACGGCAAGACTTCCGCACAGACCGCACTGAGATTTCTGCTGCAGAGCGGCTTGGTGGGTTATATCGACACCGGAAGGAGCCTGGTTTTCTCGCACCACGACCCCGAAACCGTTGAGTGGTGTCTGATATCTTCGTTATGGGAACCTCTACAGACAAACCGGGCGCAGCCGCTATCAGCCGTGCCCGGTCCTTTTATTTGACTGACTGCTGAGGAGCCCTGCGGCAGTTTTCCAGAAGATCTGTCAGCTGGGCTATCGGCACGAAGAATGCTTCTTCATTGTCATTCTCCATTTCGATGACCATAAGCGCCTTGCTTCCCCAGTCGTTGATGGTTATGCGGCGTATCGTCGAGCTCTTGTCAGCCTTGGTATTGATCGACTTCAGCAGGTCGTTCATGCGGACAAATCCGTGTATCCTGCCGCTGCTGCTGGTCCGGAAGGACAGCTTTTTTGCAAGGGGTCTTTCAATGTCGATTATCACCTTGACCTCCGTTATACCACCAGGCAGTTCAGCTTCAGTGCGATGCACCGTGCGGAACAGCTTTGCGGGGATATAGTCCTCAAGCTTTACTGTCGGCGCGTCTGCGTAGTGCTGTGAATTAGCCATGCTTCATCGATCCTTCCTTTTATAGAGTTGCGTCAACTTCGGTGAGTACCTCGTCTACCTTGACCATTTCCTCGCGCAGCTGTTCCGGGGTGATTATCAGGGGCGGGCAGATGAGTATCATGTTCTCGTGGGAATACGTCATGAACTTCTTTGCTTTCAGCTTGCCGATAATTCCGCCCATAACGCCGAGCTTATCGCCGCCGTAGGGAACAAGCGCCTCGCGGGTGTCCTTATCCTTTACCAGTTCGATAGCGGAGAACAGACCGATGTAGCGTACGTCTCCGACGCACTTGTGCTTTGTCTTGAGTTCTTCGAGTATCTCACCGAGGATCTTGCCGCTCTTGTTTACATTATCGAGGATATTGTTGTCCTTGTAGTAGTTCAGGCAGGCAACGCCGGCTGCGCAGGCAAGCGGGTGTCCGCTGTAGGTAAGTCCGCACTGGAGAACGTTGTCGTCGAAATATTCCGCGATCTTCTTGCTGACTGCAACGCCGCCAAGCTGAACATAACCGCAGGTAACGCCTTTCGCGAAGCTTACGATATCAGGCTTTACGCCAAAATTCTCGAACGCGAACATCTTGCCGGTGCGCCCGAAGCCAGCCATTACCTCGTCGCAAATCATCATGATGCCGTAGTCGTCGCAGATCTTGCGCACTCCTGCGAGGTAGCCCTCCGGGGGAATGATAACGCCGTTGGAACCGGTGATGGTTTCCATGACGATAGCTGCAACGCTGTCGGGACCTTCGTATATCACCTGTTCGCGCAGCTTGTTCACATAGAAGTCGCTGCATTCCTTTTCGGTGGCAAAGGGCAGATTATCGCGGTACATATACGGGTCGAAGAACTTTACAAATCCGGGGATACCGGGTTCCAGGGGATATCTTCTGGGTTCACCAGTGAGATTGCCTGCGCCGAATGTGGAGCCGTGATAACTTCTGTAGCGGGAGAATATCTTCTTGCGCCCGGTGTACATTCTTGCCATCTTGATAGCGTTCTCGTTTGCGTCGGCGCAGCCGTTGGGTATCTTGCGGAAGTCGTGGAGCTCCCAGTCCTTTTCGCTCTGCTGGAACGGGCAGTGGTCAGTGGCGATGGTGTCGATGTCGCCGCGCCTGATGGCTTCCCAGATAGCGTCCTGGGACTCTTTGCCCTTCATGGGAGGCGAGCATACGAAGTTGCGCCCGTCAGCGCGCTTATAAACGTCGCTGGTGAATTCAAGGTACTGCGGGCAGGTCTCAGCGTTAATCTCATAGCCCTCGTCCTTTGCCTCGACGCCCTGCTTGTTTGCGAGGTGGACGATATACAGCGGTGCATTTGCAGCTTTTGCAAGATTTATCGCGCGCTCGTCAGCCTCGCCCTCTACGAATTCCGGACGGCTCATATAGTGGTACCACGCGTCGGTCTTGCCTTCGCTGATGTACTTTTCGGTGAGGGTATTCACAAGCTCGTTGTTCTCAGCGTGGACTGCGATCAGCGCGCCGAACTCCTTGGACTTCGCCAGCAGCTGGTAGAAAACGCCGTCCTTTACGCCGAAATCATACACCATGAACACTTTGTAGGAAGTCACGCCGATATCGCAGGCGTCCTTTATGCTGTCCAGCAGTTCACTGTGGATATCCTTGACTCCGATGTGGAACGAGTAATCCACCGCTGCGTCCGGGGCTGCGAGGGCATTCCTGCGCTCAAAGGTCTGGGTCATCGTTTCGTTGAAATCCTGCAGCGCGAAGTCGAAAACCGTGGTAGTACCACCGCAGGCAGCCGCCCTTGTTCCCGCAAAGTAATCATCTGAGGAAACCGTACCGCCGAACGGCATCGCAAGGTGGGTGTGTGCGTCGATAGCGCCCGGGAGCACCAGCTTTCCGGAAGCGTCAACGACCTTTGCGCCCGGCATGTCTGGAATACTGCCGACTGCAGCGATCTTTCCGTCGCTTACTGCAACGTCCGCCTTGTAGGAACCTGTCGCATTAACGACCGTGCCGTTTCTGATTATCATATCCATATCGAAAGCCTCCTTGTTTTGTTCTGGCAAATTGATGGGAACCTCTAAAAACCGGTTTGAAAAGGGAAAATGGGTAGAGTGCGCCGAATGCGATGAAAGCCTCCTCGTAAGGCTGTATGCCTTACGAGGAGGTTTGAAGAAGCAGGCGGTGTGCTATACACATTTTCACTCAAACAAGTTTTTTAGAGGTGACCTAATATTTGTCGGAAAACCGGGTACATGGCTGCACCAGGCTTTCCGACAAATCCTCACCGGGGTGAGGATCTGCCGTGGGAATGGAAAAATCGGATATAAAATTACTTTGTATAGTTGTCGTTCTTGTAAACGAGAACCAGACCTGACCTCTGGTAAACCTGCGCAACTTCAAGCAGCTCCATGCCGCCCGCATTCGCGTTGATGAGGTTGGATACCCATGTTACGCCGAAATCAACAGTGCCGTTGTAGACTGCTGTAGTTTCGGAGATATCACCGCCACCGGAGATGATATCGACAGTCAGACCGACTTCATCGTAGTAGCCCTTTGCAGCAGCTACGTAATAACCCATGAACTGAGCCTGCGGCAGCCACTTGAGCTGTACGGAAACGGAAGTCTTTTCAGGTGCGCCGTCGGTCGCGGGGTCGTAGCTGAGGTAATCCGTGCTTCTGATATCGTCGAGCGTCAGGGAAGCCAGCTTATCCTTTGCAGCGCTGTCCTCGAGAATGATGTACTGCTTTGCAAGGTCAAGTGTCTGCTGCATTGCTGCTTCGTCCATGTTGCCTACGTCGGCAGCGGAAACGGAATTTCCGTTCATGTCGGTAGTTACCAGCTTTGCGACTTCTGAAGCCATGTATGCCTGGTGATCAGCAGAAACCGAGGAACCTGCTTCAAATACGATCTGAGCGGCTTCGTCGGGGTGCTCGCAGGCGTAAGCCCAGCCCTTCATGGAAGCGGAAACGAACGCCTTTACAGTGTTCGGGTTAGCCTTCGCGAATGCCTTGGAGGTGAACAGGTTATCCTCCAGCATTGCAACGCCTTCGTCGTTCATGTCGATGGTGCTTACCGTGTCGCCGTAGCCATAGCCGCCATCGTAGCTGTTCACCACCAGACCGAGTTCGTTATAGGTCATTGCGGAAGCCAGCTTTACGCTGTCGCTGTCAAACTGATCCATGGTGAAATCCTGGGTGATATAATCGGTGGGAAGCCCGTACTTTGTCAGCAGGGCCTGAATTTCATACTCGTTGCCGAGACCCCAGTTTCCGACCATGCCCTCAGCGGCTGCGGACCTGATGATCTCTTCGTGGGTCATTGCGCCTGCGGTGCTTTCTTCGGCTGCGGAACTGCTTTCTGATGCGGTAGACTCAGTTGCCGCAGAGCTTCCATCAGAACTGGCAGAAGATGTGCTGCCGCTGCTGGGAGTACCACCGGAACATGCAGTGAACTGCATGCATGCAACGATCGCTGCAACTCCTGCAAGTAAAAATCTCTTTCTTTCTGCTTTCATAGTGTGTACCTGCCTTTCATATACTTTTGTTCTATACTAAACGGAAGAGTTACGCTCTTCTGCGTTTAAGTACCATACGTTCAACCAGCATGAGAATGATGTACATTCCAATTCCTATCGCGCATGCTGTCGCGATGTAAGCCCACGCCGTGGGGTATTGTCCCTTGACGATGTTTTCGCGTATCTGACGTCCGACGCCTACCGTGTCTTCTGCGAAGTACTCAGTTACCAGCGCACCGATAACGCTTGCCGGTACGCTTACTCTCAGCGCCGTGAACACATACGGCAGCGAGTTCGGGAGCCGCAGCTTCGTGAATACCACTATCTTTGGCGCCGCGTAGGAAGTCATCAGATCTTCGCTGAAAGGCTTTAGCTCGGTCAGACCGCGGAATGCGTTGACGCTCATTGCAGCCGTGCAGGATATCGTCACCACGATTATCTTTGAAAGCGTGCTTCTTACTGAAACATCGTTGCTGACGTCGCGGGTCCAGTTGTTTATCACCGGGGCAAGAGCGACTATCGGTATCGCATTGAACGCAGAAACGATCGTCAGACCGCCTGCGCCCTATTTGCGGAATATCGACGCTACCACCGCGATGAGATATCCCAGGACGCTTCCCGCGGCAAGCCCTCCTAGGGCAACAATCAGCGTCATTTTGACCTGGCTGCCTATGCTGTCCTTGTTCTGTGAGATTATCTCGCTGATACGGGTCGGCAGCGGGAGCGTTATCGTATCAGTTCCCAGCCAGGAATGCAGCACCTGCGTCTGCCACAGCACGAATATCACAACGCCGAACAGAAGCGGTAATCCAACGCTGGAGAGAATGCCCAGCCACTTTTTCGTTTTCATGATATCCCTCCTCAGTCGCTGGTCTTGTTGCGCTTGTAGGGGCAGAGGATCCTTTCGATAAGCCCCATCAGAACGAAGCTCAGTATTCCGATGATAGCGCTTATCAGCACTATATCCCAGAACACCAGACGGGTCATTCCGCCTTTAAGGGACTGCGAAAGCATGCACCCGAGCCCGTTTCCGCCCTGCAGCGTATCGACGAGTATCGAAGCTGTTATCGCCATCGGAGCCGAAATTTTCAGCCCGGTGAAGAAATATGGGATACACGCCGGAATGAGCGTTTTTGTATACAGCTGGAATTTATTCGCCGCGTAGCTGTACATAAGTTCGTGCTTTTCGCGTTCGACGGAGCGGAAGCCTGCGAGCACGTTTGTTGAAACCGGATAGAAAGTGAGTATCGCAGCGATGACTGTTCTCGCGGAATTTATGTCGCCGGTTATCGAGAGAATTATCGGCGCCATGCCGAGAATAGGTATCATCTGGATTATCATCAGATAGGGGAAAGCTATCTTCTCGACTACCCTTGAAAGGTTCATCAGCAGAGCCAGTATGTATCCCAGCACGATACCTGTCAGGAAGCCGATACCCGCGCGGGAAAGCGTTTCACCGCATGCTGTGCCGATAAGCTCTATCATCGTCATCTTTCCGGTGACTTTCTTGTCGCTGAAAAACGAACCGATGATCTCGTAAAGGTGGGGCAGCACATTCACCGGGGTGCGTTTGGTTGCCGCGACGATACATGCGAATATCTCCCAGATGACCACTATGCCCAGTATCCAGACCAGCGTCACCATGTGCTTTGAATGAATGAAGCGTTTCAGTGCCGGGAGGGGGCCTTTCCGCGCCTTTTCTGCTGTTGTCATGCCGTTTCCTCCTCATACTCCCTCGAAGCTGTTGCGTACCTTTGCCACCAGTTCGGTGAATTCCTGCGTGTCAGTCGTATCCAGCGTGCGCGGTCTTGGCAGGTCGATATCTACTACTGCTGAAAGCCGTCCCGGGTGAGGGGAGAGCACGCACACGCGGTCTGAAAGGAACACACTTTCGGAAATGTTGTGCGTTACGAAGATGACGGTCTTGTTTGTCTTGCGCCAGATCTTCAGCAGGTCTATGTGGAGCTTTTCCCGGGTGAATTCGTCCAGTGCTGAGAACGGTTCGTCAATCAGGAGTATCTCAGGGCGTATCGCCAGCGCTCTCGCGATGCCCACTCTCTGCTGCATGCCTCCTGAAAGCTGATTCGGATAGTGGTTTGCGAAGTTTGTAAGTCCCACCATTTCAAGCATGCTGTCTGCGATATCCTCGCGTTCGTCTTTCGGAACGTGCATTATCTCCAGCGGAAGCATTACGTTCCTGCGGACTGTGCGCCAGTCGTAGAGCACCGGGCTCTGGAATACTATGCCGTATCTCTGCGCCAGCCGTGCTTCGCGTGGGGTTACTCCACCTACCGTTATCTTGCCGGAAGTCGGGTGGAGCAGGTCTGCGATTATTCTCAGCAGAGTGGTCTTACCGCAGCCCGAGGGACCGAGCAGCGAGATGAATTCGCCTTTCTTGATATCCAGCGTCACATTGGTAAGCGCTGTTACATCATTACCGCCCTGATCCTTGTATACCATGCCGATGCTGTCCAGCATGATCTCTGTTTTCTCGTTTGCCATATCGATCACTCCTTAAATAAAAACAGGGCAACTGCGTCGTCATTGGCGCCTTTGCCCTGATCTTCTGATCTCTGTTTTGTTTAGCGAACTTGCAGGATTTAGATTTTAATTATTCACTTCTCTGTTTCCTTTGTCCTTGATACAAGTATACAGCAAAAAGCGTAATATGTCAATGTGCGCTGTAATATTTAAGCTAATTGCACAACAATATTCCCTGAAAGTTATCGCAATATATGTGAAACGTGCACAGGCTGTCTGTTTGTGCTACCGCATAACCATGCGAATTGTGCTTTGGCACAAGCAATTTGTAAACGTAACACTTGTCGTGGCAGGCTTTCCATGAAATACGACCGACGGCTGTCCGTCATCTGTAAAAGATATGCTTGATTAAGCGCAGCTGAAAGTTCTGATAAATTGCAAAAAATGAATAAACAAATTACAAAAAATTCATTTATGCAAAAAAATAACCGGGCAGCCGAAGCTGTCCGGTCATTATGTTCAGTTGTAAGAGATCAGTCCTGATCTGCCTTGAGCACAGCGTTGAGCATTACTGTCGCGCCCTCGGTGCAGTGCTCCACGGAGCTGAACTCCTTCTCGCAGTGGGAAAGCCCGTCCTTGCTCTGTACGAATACCATTGTCGTAGGTATCATGTATGCGCAGAACTGTGCGTCGTGACCCGCGCCGGAATGAATGTACTGGTGCTTGATTCCGGTTTCCTCTGCGGCTGCCTTTACGTAGCTTACAAGCTTCTTGTCGTAGTAAACGGTGTCGCGGTTCCATGCCTTGACTACCTCGCATGTGCAGCCTGCCCAGGTCTTTTCAGCGCAGCTCTTGACGATATCCAGAACCTTTTCAAGCACTTTGGGATCCTCATGGCGTGCGTCAAACGAGAAGTCGAAGAAATCCGGAACGCAGGTATGTACGCAGGGGTGGCAGACAACTTCGCCAGTAGTATAAACCAGGTCGGAATAACCCAGCTTGTCTATCTCCTCATGCAGATAGCACAGCGCCTGAGAAGCCGCAAGGAATGCGTCCTTTCTTTTCGGCATCGGGAATGTTCCCGCATGTGTTGTCTGACCGTAGAATTTCAGTCTGTAGTTGAACATGCCGAGTACACAGTCAACAACGCCGATATCGTTTCCTGCGTCCTCAAGGATAGGACCCTGTTCGATGTGGGTCTCGAACATATACATGTATTTTTCCGGGGAAATGCGAAATTCCTTATCTCCTTTGAACCCTGATTTTTCAAGCGCCTCACCGAAAGTGGACTTGTTATCCAGAATGTTCTTTGATGCCATCATGTCCTCGAATTTGAACTTGCTGCGGATATCCTCCGGCAGATAATCGTAGCAGATGATGCCGGAGCACATCATCGCCGGGGGATAGAGGGAACCTTCCTCGTTGGTCCAGATCATTGCAGTCAGCGGGTGCTTGTGGGGTATCTTCTTTTCGGCGACTGTTTCAAGCACCTCCATGGCGCTCATCACGCCGAGGATACCGTCGTAGTTGCCACCGTTCTTGACGCTGTCCACATGGGAACCCATAACGATGCGCTTTGCGTCCGGGTCTGAACCGGGGAGCGTCGCATACATACATGCAACGTCGTCCACTTCGATAGTTGCACCGATGGCTTCCATTCTGCGACGGAATTCGTTTCTTGCCTGGATAGCTTCCGGCGAGAGGGAATACCGCGTGATACCACCGTGACCTGCGTCACCGAATTTGCTGAAAGTTTCGATCTTGTCCTTCATTCTGTCATAGCTGCATGTGTACATAAAAACTCTCCTTTACTCCTGTATTTCTGTCTGATAAACCAAAAGGCGCCCGAAACTCCATGAGCTTCAAGCGCCTTTGCTTTATGTATTAATTATAGCGGTGAGATTTGTGCTGTGTCAACCTTTTTGGCAAAATTCACGTAAAAACCGCTGAATTTGTGCTCCCGGCACATCAGAAAGTTATGCCGCAGCACAACGCTTTAATCCCACAGAGAAGCATAAATATCAAGGATATCCTGCTTGGTGACTTTGCGGATAGTGTTCGACGGACTGCCACTTGCAAGCGCGTCGTCTGCCATTTTGTCCATTGCAGCGAAGAATTTTTCGCGGTCGATGCCGTATTCCGCAAGCGTTGGTATCTCAACGACGCTGCAAAGTTTTTCGAGCGCTGTGAGGAAGTCCTGTGCGGCAGCAGCGTCGTCCTGCTTGTCCGAAACTCCGACAGCCCGGGCAGCTGCCGCGAATTTATCCGCAGCGCCCTGCGCCGCAAACCCCAGGCACTTTATATCAAGCATCGCGTTGGAGATCCCGTGCGGAACATGGAACAGAGCTCCGATAGGCCGGCTCATTCCGTGTACTATCGTAACGGAGGCGTTGTTTATGCACACACCCGCTTCATAGGCCGCGATGAGCATTTGTTCACGGGCTGTTTCGTTTTCTGGCTCGTTATATGCGGTGGGGAGATTTGCGAAGATCCTCTTTAAAGCGGAAAGCGCGAATGTATCTGTTATCGGGTTCGCTCTGCGGGAAGTGTAGCTCTCGATTGCGTGTGTGAGGGCGTCCATTCCGGTCGCTGCGGTGACTGACTTTGGCGCGGAGACAGTGTAGGAATAGTCCAGCACTGCGAGGTCGGGTAGCAGCTTGTCGCCTTTGAGCAGCATCTTGATATCCTTTTCGGTGTCGGTGATTATCGTGAACTTGGTGGCTTCCGAGCCTGTCCCGGCAGTGGTCGGTATAAGCACCATCGGCGGGAATTCACCGTCGATCTCTTTTCCCATGTAGTCCGCGATATTCCCACCGAGAGCGGACATCGCAGCGATAGCCTTTGCGCTGTCGAGCGCGCTGCCTCCACCGATGCCAATGACATAATCGCAGGAATTATCGTGATATGCGCCGACGCCGCTGTTTATCATTCCGACGGTGGGCTCACCGGTTATTCCGTCGAATATAACTCCGGCCGGAGCATATTTCAGGAGTTCCGCAGCTGCGGCTGACTTCGCGGTGTGTTTACCGGTGACGATGAGCGGTTTCTTTCCGTATTTCTCAAGTCCTGCGCGGGATAACGCGCCCTTGCCGGCTAGTGTTTTTCCCGGCAGCACGATCTGAAAATCCATGGTTATTCCTCCTTGTTGTTCTGCACAATATATTTCTGCCGCAGGATACCCCTGCAACTATACGATATCACAAATTGTGAAGAAAAGCAAGCTGTTTTTCAATAAATACCACGAAACCGCATTGTTACGCCGATCGTGGCGCTTGTGCCGCAGCACCTGATATCCAGTGCGCCGTGCAGTACCGAGCGATTTGTAAATCGACATATTCTTATAAGGTCAGCGCTTTTGCTTACGCTCAAGGATCAGATACCCGCAAGGGCAAAGGACAACGCGCGGCGCTATATTGCAAAAATAATGGAGGACATAAACCGTCGCATTTCTGACGATCTGCGGCGCAGTGTGACTTCCGCGCTGAACCGCAGTGGGCTTCTCCGCAGGCTGGGAGAACTGCGGAGTTCCGGCGTGAATGTCGTAGTACTGCTTGCCATATCAGACAGCGGAAAGCCAATATACGACGAGAATCTTGCCAGGAGGGTCGCGGCGTTGGATATTCCGTGCTTTGCATGCCCTCCGGAAAGATTGCCTGAGTTGTTGGAAAACGCGTTCAAACACTGCTCGTTTGCGGGGTTCGTGTAATTTCTCATACGTCTGGTTTAATGTGAAGCCTTAATTCTTTTCTTGACATGCCTGCACTTTTGTGATATAATACATTTAGGTAGTTTTGACTAACTTATGCAGAACGGTGGAGGATAAAATTATGATGGAATACTCGAACAAGTACTGGAAAATGATAATCCCGATTGTCAAAAAAGGGCTTGTCAGGCGGTTCGGAAAAGAAGAAACAGCGTCGCTGTTACAGAAGGCAGACGCGATTTACCGCGATATGCTTAACCGCGCAGACGACATCGGAAAGGATAACCCGATGTCATCGAACATGTACGAATGTCTGATCTTTTTTGCCATATGGGAAGCGGCAGACGGTAAAATAAGCATTGACGACCTGCGGGAAATCACTCACGAGGTAATGGGATTTCCGCTAATGAAAGCGGTGGGAATATTCATGAACGCCAACAAGTCCGGACTTGCCAGGCTGGAAAAAAAGATGCACCAGAACGCAGAGTGGCTTGAAGTCCACCCGCAGTACAAAGGGGTTTCGTGGGACTTTAATTTCGACAAAACGAAGCACTCAGAGGGGTTCTATTATCATTTCACCAGATGTCCGCTGAACGATTTCGCGCGCAGGGAGGGCTATCTTGAAGTACTTCCGGTCATGTGCGAGATCGATCTGATCTCGGCAAGTCTTATGCACGCAAAGCTTATTCGCAGGCAGACGCTGGCTTCCGGCGGTGAGATGTGCGATTACTGGTTCGTGGGGGATAAAAGTCCGTCGGCAAAATGAATGGAGGAATTATGGTCAGAGTTACAGAACTCAGCGAGCGTGAAATCGAGGAAATAGGCGAGGCTTTCGCGGATTTTGAGTACGCCGACGGCGAAAGGGGAATGTCCTTTCTCTATGACAGCAGGGACAGCGTAAAGGAATACATATGCGGTTATGTCCGCGCGATGCTGGCTGGAGGCTGTCTTTTCAGCACCAGCGAAAATCACGAGGCGTTCGTAGCCTATAAATATTCCAGGGATAAGTTGCCGCCGTCCGCTGGTATTATTCTGCTGAAAGCCGTATTCAGGACGCTTGGTTTTAAGGGCGCCATGCGAATGTTATCAGTCATGAAAAAGGGTGGAGAGTCCTTCGAAACGACCCTGAAAAAGCAGAAAAAGCCCTGCGTTTTTGTTGGAATGCTGGTGGTACGCAAGCAGTATCAGGGGCAGGGCTTTATGCGAAAAGCGCTTGACATCGCCTTTGAAGAAGGGCAGAGAAGAGGCTGTCCGGTTCTCCTTGAAACGGACGCTGTCCTGAAACGCGACAAATACGTCCACCTTGGAATGAACAATATCCGCACAAGAAAACTTGACGACAGCGCTTATCTTTACGACCTTGTGAAAGAAAGCTGAACCGGCAGATTACGTTTTATTCTGGCATAGCACGACCCTCCTGTGGTTTCTATTATACCATAGGAGGGTCTTTTTTTCATTGTCTGTTTTTACTGAGGAAGTTCATTGTTGTCTGCGATATAAATAACGCACGATGGATATTCATAATTCATTGGCATTTATGCTGACTGCCCGATACCGTAAATCAAGCGATTTCCCCGAAGCGGCAAAACCGGATCATTCGGAGATTTTTCGCCCTTTATTTAACGATAATTTCACACTTTAGCGCTTTTGGATTTAATATTCTTCCTGTATAATATGACTGTACCGAAAAACGGAACGACAAACGAATAAAAAGGAGAACAACAATGACCAAAGCAAAGAAGATCATTGCTTCCGTCTGTGCAGCTGCTACGTTTATCACAGCCGGAGCGACAACCCTAGCAGTATCCGCGGCAAACGGAGCCAAGACCACCGTTACATCTGGCGAGCAGAAGTACACCGGGACAATGCCGAAGTACATATTCATGTTCATCGGCGACGGAATGAGCTTCCCCCAGACCCAGATCACCGCTGACTATTACAGCGCGCTCGCTGACGACAACAACAACGATATCCTTGAGGCAAACAGACACCTCAACTTTACGAAATTCCCGGTAGTAGGCTCCGCAAATACATATGACAGTTCCTCTTTCTGCCCGGATTCCGCTTCCACCGCGACCTCCCTTTCCACCGGACACAAGACTTACAGCGGCACCATCAACATGGACGAGACCATGACCACAGAGTATGAGACCATCGCTGAAAAGCTGAAATCCCAGATGGGCTACAAGATCGGCGTTATCTCTTCGGTAAATCTTAACCATGCAACTCCCGCTGCTTACTACGCTCACCAGGCAAGCAGGAACAATTACTACGAGATAGGCGTTGAAATGGTAGAGAGCGGCTTCGATTACTTCGCAGGCGGCGCGCTTAAGAAGCCCACCGGCAACAACAAGGACCAGACCAGCGTATACGACCTTGCTGAAGAAGCAGGCTACAATGTCATCACAACATACGCCGAAGCTGAAAAGCTCACCCCGGAGGACGGCAAATCCATTCTCATCGCTGAGACGCTTGCAGACAGCGACTCAATGTCCTACAGCAACGACCGCAAGAAAGGCGAGTGGAGCCTTTCGGATTACGTTGACAAGGGAATCGAAATGCTCGACAACGACAACGGCTTCTTCATGATGGTAGAGGGTGGCAAGATCGACTGGGCATGTCACGCTAACGACGCCAAGTCCACCATCGCCGATACTCTGGCGCTCTCCAAGGGCGTTGACAAGGCTCTGGAGTTCTACAAGCAGCACCCGGACGAGACCCTCATCATCGTCACCGGCGACCACGAAACAGGTGGACTTACCATCGGCTACGCAGGCACCGACTACGACACCTACCTCACCAACCTCAGGAATCAGAAGCTCTCATACGCTAAGTTCGACAGCGACTACGTATCCAAGTACAAGGAAAACAAGACCTCTTTCAACGCGGTTATTCGCGATGTAAAGAGCCTGTTCGGTCTCATGACCGCAGACGACAAGGACGCTGAAAAGAACCCGAATCTCGTTCTCACCGATTATGAGTACAACAAACTCAAGGCAGCCTACGACAAGTCCATGAGCGGCGAAAAGGTAGAATCCCAGGAAGAGTACCTGCTCTACGGAAGCTACGAGCCGCTTACCGTTACAATCACACACCTGCTGAACAACAAGTCCGGCGTTAACTTCGCTTCCTATGCGCACACCGGACTTCCGGTCGCAGTATATGCAAAGGGCGCAGGTGCGAGCCTCTTCAACGGCTACTACGACAACACCAAGATCTATGACAAGCTTGCAGCGCTCACCGGCGTAAAGTAAGCGCAACGAAAAATCCTCCCGGCTCCGTTTCTGCGATTTGCGGAAGCGGAGTTTTTCGGGTACAGAAAGGCATTTATGAACAGACTTAAAACATTCTTCACTCCCGAAAGACTGCGGTATTATTCACCCGTGCTGGTAACTCTCATTGCAATAATCATGCTCGTATTCGTTCCCACGGGGTTTGAGAACAAGCTGATATATCAGGGGACTGAGCGCGTTCCGGCAAAGGTTATCTCCGTTGACGACAGCATGATAATCGACACCGGGCTTGTACGTTCCGGCGACCAGAACTGCGATATCGAGTTCCTTGACGGGCAGTTCAGAGGGCAGCGGTACACAGCCGTTAACATGCTCACTGGCTCGCTGGAGATAGACAAGGTGTTCCAGCCCGGGGACACGGCGTATGTCCGGATAAGCCACCGCGACGGGGAGATACTTTCCGTTTCAATGACCGATCACTACCGCCTGCCGTGGGAAATATTGCTGGTTGCCATATTCATCGCGGTGCTGATATTCTTCGCGGGGCAGACCGGGCTTCGCGCGGTGCTGTCGTTTATTCTGACGATTCTCCTGATATGGAAGGTAGTCGTGCCGCTTTATCTGAACAGCGTTTCCCCGATAATTTCCGGCATTGTGATAATTTCGGTGCTGTCCGTAATTATTGTTTCGCTGGTTTACGGTTTCGACCGGCGGGCGCTTTCCTCCTCGCTGGGAATAATCATCGGACTGGCGTTCACGGCAGTTCTGGGCGCAGTATTCACGAAACTGATGAATATTCACGGCGCGATAATGACCGGTTCGGAAAGCCTGCTGTACAGCGGTTATCAGGATCTTAACCTGACGGAAATATTCATGGCTGCGATATTCATAGGTTCCTCCGGCGCGATGATGGACCTTGCTGTGGATATCACATCTGCAGTCGACGAGGTAATACACAAAAAGCCCGACATAAAGCCTTGGGAGGCTGTAAAATCCGGGCTGACTGTAGGGCGCGCCGCGATGGGTACGATAACCACAACGCTGCTGCTTGCCTATTCCGGAAGCTGTATAGCGCAGCTGATGGTCTTTATGGCGCAGGGAACTCCACTGGATTGCATTCTGAACTACAAGTACATCGCCGCTGAGATAATCCACACAGTCGCCGGAAGCTTCGGCATAGTCGCGGTGGCTCCGGTAACGGCGGTAGCGGCAGGACTGCTGCTTGCGGGAAAGCACCAGAAATGACATCAAAGTACAGGAGGGATAATAATGACAATAGAACAAATCCGTCAAAAATTACTTAACGATGAGCCGGAGCTTTTATGGGTCTGGGAGGTGCTTGAGGGAAAACAGCTCCCTATAACAGAAAAAGTTGCGTCGTTATCGGTTGAGCAGCTGTATGAAATTCAGAATACAATAAAGATGGTAAGGGCTGCGGACAGGACAAATTCTCCAATGGCATTGCTGGCAATGGAACAACTGGTCGGAAAACTGCTGAACGGTGAAAGCATAAATCCCGACAAATATTACTGCAGCAGTGCGGTCCGCGGAAAGCGAAACGGAGTCGCAGCCGGGATAACGCTGTTCCTTTTTATAGCTTTTTTGATTGCTGCGTTCACCGGAGTAATGCACTGGAATGCATATGCAGGTTTCTTCTGCTTTATCGGTGGAATAGCCGTTCTGCTGATAGGTTCTTCAATAAGCAGCAGGCTATACCAACGGGACACCCCTCCATACCTCGCCGAAACCGACTATCATACGGACAGGCTGTATTTCCCCAGTGGCAAATGTTATCTTCTGAGTGACAAGATTCTTTTTTTGTACTATAAAAATGATAGGATACCGGCACGTTACAGAGATCCAGAACCGGAAAGCCCGGATTACATTTGTGTTCCAATCGCCGATATTTCGTATATTCAGGGACAAATGCTGATACTTTCAAACGGTGGCGCGATATCGTTATATGATTCTCCGCAGCTTGCCGATATGCTGGAGTACATTTCAGCGCTTGTCAGATGGTCGCCTGCGCTTTATCAGCCATCAAAGGATTCGGAAAACAGCTACATAAAGACGGATAAAAACGCCATGCTGAAATTAATAATTGCTGTTGTCGTGCTGATAATTGGAGTGTACTCAATGCCGTCCTTTGTTGATGTAGTGCAGACTTGGTTCGCTAAATAGTCTGCGTTTCAGTTCATATCTCAAAACAAATCAGGAGATATTTCAGCTTTTGCGTAGTATGCCGCTTTCCATTTCAAAAACGGTATCGGCGTATTTTGCAGCTTCATTCTCGTGAGTCACAAGAAGCACCGCAGCGCCCTTGTCGGCTGCCTCGCGGAGCAGTCGCAGCACCGTATGCGTGTTCTCGTCGTCAAGGTCGCCTGTCGGTTCGTCGGCAAGGATAACCCCTGGATTTCGCAGCATTGCGCGGGCGATCGACAGTCTGCGCATTTCGCCGCCGGAAAGCTCATTGGGATACGCGCTGGCAAGTTCGGAGATACCTACCCGTTCCAGGAGTTCCATTGCGTGTTCATTCGGGGCTTTCTCACCGTACATCAGATATGGCAGCGTCACGTTTTCGAGCACTGTAAGGCTGTGAAGCCCGGTCTGACCCTGCGGTATTATTCCGATATTAAGGTTGCGGAACTTGGAGCGCTCTGCGTCCTCCATCGCATAGATATCCGCGCCGTCGTACATCACCCTGCCTGAGGCAGGCGCGAGAAGCCCTGCCAGGATATTCAGCAGGGTGCTTTTCCCGCTTCCGGAGCGCCCGCACACTTCTATTAGCCTGCCCGGCTCAATGATCAGGTCGGTTTCTTTCAGAGCGAGGAAAACATTGCTCCCGCGGCTTTTCCTGAAATATTGTCTGGTTATATTCTCTGCGGTTAAAGTCATGTTTTCCTCCTTATGCGCCCTCGCGCAGCACTAGTCCGGTTTCGTTTTTCCGTATCCTGCCTCCGGAGATGAACGAAGTCAGTAATCCCGCAAGCATAGAAGCTGCCACTGAGCCTGCCGCTATCAAGCATATCTGCAAGACACCAGGCAGCAGATAGGGAAGTCCCAGCTGTGAACCTATTATGCCGCTGAACGGAATCACAATAACGCAGGAAAGCGCAGTGCCGATAACAGCGCCGCCTGCGCTGATCATCACGGACTCGGTGCGTATAAGCGCGGTCAGCATTTTCTGAGAAGCTCCCACCACGCGCAGTATCGCAAATTCCTTGGTGCGCTCGTTGGTGATCATCGTGAAAGCCACGAGAAGAATAATGAATGCAAGCACCCACACCAGCCCGATAAGAACCCCGATCACCACAGAAACTCCCGAAAGCCCTCCGGCAATGCTGGAAACCATTGTTTTTGCCTGAGTTGCTTCCACGCGGCGAACGTGAATATTTATATCGCCCGCGACATCATCGACGCTGTAACCGTCCGCGACTTTAACCATGACAGACGACACGGCATGGTCAACATCAACGTCTGAAAAGTAGTTGAAACCCAGCGTATCCGCGCTTCTCATCATTTCCTTTATGGTGTTCATGTTGGCGTAGATGGCGCTGTCCAGCCCGGTGCCAGTCTGATCGAGCTGTGCTGCCACGCGGCATTCGGTGTTATAAAATGTGAGTTTTCCGCTGACTGGTATCGAAATATTTGCGCCCACGATAAGGTCGTAGTCGCCTATGCTTCCTGAATAGGTTTCGCGTATCCACGGCTGGATCAGAAAATCAGTGTCCGGGTCAAAGCCTATTATCTGCACCGAAGTGGAGCAGCAGCCGGCGCTCGATGTTGCAAGGTAAAACTGCGGTGAAGCAATTTCTACGCCCTCGATGGAACGTATCTTATCCAGTTTTGAACTGTCCATATAGAAGTAACCCGGAATGCCCTGCAGCAGGATATCGTCCAGCGTACCCTTGGAGCGCGCCTCGTTCGGCACCACGACTATATCAGCGCCGAGTCTTGAGCGGTAGCTTGACAGACCGTTTTGCAGACTTGCAACTATAACAGAGCCGCCGGATATCGCAAACGCAAGGAACGCCGTCAGAATTACGAGCGCGGCAGTGCGTGCAGGCTTTCTCTTCAGATTTTTGACAGAAAGGTATCTTGAAAAAATCACTTGGTTTTCCTCCTGAGCTGAACCACGATATCGGCTGCTGCCGCGATGATAACAAGCACTGAGCACGCTATTGCTGCAGGCGTCATGGCTGCACGGCAGCGCATGGTGTTCATCATGCACAGGCTGATGAGATTCCCCGGGACGATGAGCGCGAAAATAGAGCATGGAACAAGCGCCGCAGAAAGCCCGGCTTTCATTCCGGCGTCTGGAATAAGCAGATGCGTCAGCGCAATAACTGTCATGACCGCCGCTATCCCTGCAAGTATAACGCCTGCCCAGTGGCAGTTCATGAAGCTGCCGTCCTCCTTAACATGGTCGCATGGTCCGAACCAGAAAAGCATTCCCAGCAGGAACAGTACGTTTATGACAAGCAGGACGATATCCGTTGCACCAATTCTGTGTTGTTTCATAGTTGTTTTCCTTTCATCTGCTGAAGAATTTCTTCCAGATAGCTATTGCATTGGAATTCACCAGCATTTTATCCGTATCTATCTTTGCGGGACATATATTGCGGCAGGCGAGCGATTTACCACAGCCCTCGAAAACATGTTTATCATACATTTTTGAGGCGCTCTTCCTTTCCTCGCCGGAAAGCCCGGACAGCAGCCGCGTCATCGGAACAGCCGCAGCCATACCGGTGAACGCCCCTCCGGGCGCAAAATTTGGGCAGACCTCCAGACAGCACCCGCACTGCAGGCATCTTGACGCTTCGTAGCTTATTTCGGTGTTTTTCCCTGTCAGCGCTGCGCTTCCGTCAAACCACAGCTTCATCATTTTCAGGTTTTCCTGCATTATGCTGCGGTCAACCATGAGATCTTCCACCACCGGGAATTTATGCAGCGGCTCTATACGCACCACGGTGCCGCATTCCGAAAGCTTGCGCGCACACGCCAACCCGGGTCTGCCGTTTATGACCATCGCGCAGGCTCCGCACTTTTTCTGAAGGCAGCTGCACTGCCAGACTATCGGTGCGGCTGCATTACCAGAGATGTCTGTCAATGACCCGGAATTGAGATTTGTCAGCGCTGTGGCGATGGTTTCTGAACTATTGTCGCTGGAATATAAAAATGTCTGCACATACCGCCGTTTATCCTCGCGGGTACAGCGATGTATCTCAAGCGTGAACTGCATCTTCCGTCCTCCTTTTGGGAATGCTGCGCATTTCAATGGAGATACTGCCATTTTTAATGCAGGCCACTGTGGTGCGCCGGAATTCCTCGTCGTCACGCTGCGGGAAGTCGCTGCGCGTGTGCGCGCCCCTGCTTTCGCGCCGCTCCAGCGCGGACATCAGCATTGCCTTGCCAAGCAGTATTCTGTCGCGCTCCGGCTTTGAAACGGAAGATGTAAGTGTCTTTTCAAGTCCTGCAATGGCGGCGGTGATATCTTTTCCGCTGCGTATTATTCCAAGCCCCGACAGAAGGATATCGCACAGTTCCTTAGCCACGGACGGGCGCGCCTGCTCCTTAATGCAGTCTGCCTGTATCTCTTTGGCTGTTTCACTTGATCCAGGGGCGGTCAAAGCATTCTGCGCCGCTGTTCTTCCACCATATATCGCACCTAGCATGGAATTACCCCCGAGCCTGTTTGCGCCATGATACTGACAGGCGCACTCACCGGCTGCGTATGCTCCGGGGATACTTGTTTCATGCTTTTCATTGACGTATATCCCGCCCATGAAGAAATGTATCCCCGGGCTGACTGCGACTGGCTTCTCCACCGGGTCGATGCCGAGATAATCAATGATCTCAGCGCGCATGTCCGATAATTTGTGTTTCCATGTTTCCTGCGGTAATCCCGTCATGTCAAGGTAAACCTGACCTCCGCATTCCGGGTCGTGAATGACCTTGAACATTTCCCGCGAAATAACGTCGCGGGGCATTAAATTGCCGAGTTCAGGGTAAAGTTCCTCCATAAAGTACCACCGGCTGCCTGAGCGTTCCGTGAACAGCCGTCCGCCCTCTCCGCGCGCGGCTTCGCTTATCAGCATGCGTTTTCCGTGTATCTGCACGGTGGTAGGGTGGTACTGTATAAACTCCAGATCCGCAAACTCCATTCCGCACGCGAAAAGAGCGGCTGCAAGGTCGCCGGTGTTCTGGGTGGTCCCGGTCGTCTGCCCGGGAAAGAAGCCGTTCAGCCCACCGTTTGCAAGGATTACATTTCCTGGGAAAATCTCCGTTTTTCCGGTGAACACGTCACGAACGACAGCGCCGGTGCAGCGCCCGCTGCAAACCGATATATCCACGGCAGTGTGGTGGGAAAAGCGCTCAATAAGTCCGGCTGCTTCGTATTTTCTTGCTTCATCGATGAGCGCGGTCATTATTGCTTTCCCGGTGCTGCTTTTAGCGTAGGCGGTTCGTTTTTTCTTCTGCCCGCCAAAATTCCGCTGTATCATCTGTCCGTTTTCAAATTGAAAGGGAACCCCTATTTCATGCAGCCAGCGGACTATGCCAGGTGCGCCGTCAGTCAGTCCTGCTACTGCATTAGGGTCTGCAAGGAACACACCGCCTTTCATCGTATCGCTGAAATGTTCGGCTGTTGTGTCGTGTTCTCCCATAACGTCCAGCGCTGCGTTTATGCCCCCCTCCGCCATAACTGACTGCGCACGCTCGGAAGCCTGCGATGAAATCAGCGCGCACGGCTTCCCCGATTTTGCAAGCGTTATTGCAGCGGACAGCCCGGCAAGGCCGGCACCGATGATGTTTACTCTCTCCATATGAACCTCACACCGCATTCCAGCGCAAATAATATACTATGAAACCGACAGCGGCAAACAGCAGCAGAACTGAGATCACGAACAGTATATCGCCGATCCATTGTCTGAGCGACTTTATGCCGAGCGCGATCATCATGGGGCGCACATTGGAGATGATATGTACCGCAAGGGTGATCACAAGAAGTATCTGAGTTACAAGCCTGCCGGTATCAAACCAGCGCAGCCTGTAAGCCTCTCCAACGTAATATCCGAACGCTGTAAAGTGGAAGAAAAGCAGCACCATGACTGCAAATCCGCTGACGCGGCGCGCCCAGAAAAGCAGGTTTTCCCTGAAATACGCCGTCCCTGTCTTTTTCTGCGCCCTGAGCGTATCCACGGTGAGTTTTATGCCGATAAGCATGTGAACGCCCACCAGCCCCGCGGATATCCAGGACAGCGTTTTTATCACCGTGTTGCCGATACCGAGCATCTGGAAGCTGCCAAGGATCGCGTGTATCAGAAAAAGGACGAGTATCAGCGCCGTCAGTATCGTGTTGAACTTTCTCATGTCACTCTCCCTTTATCGTGATGCATTCTATCCAGTCGCGGGCGAATATATCATGCATTTTGTAGGATTCCGCCATTTCTGATGAAATAACGATTGCGTCAAAAATGCCGTTTTCAGCCTTGGAAGCAAGCAGCAGACCGTTTTCAGTGCTCAGCGTCATCTGGTTTTCCGGGAGCCTTGCCTGAAAGCGTTCTGCAAGCTGCTGTGCGTTTACATCTCCGCTGATGACTTTGCAGCTGATATCGCTCATGATAACTCCGGCATCCCCGTCGGAAAAGAATTCGCGCCACTGGTCGATGTAACCCTGCTGCGTTTTTTTGTTCACAAGCACGAAAAATTCCCCCGACGGCGTATCGGGAAGATACGTTGAAGCGTGGGTCACAGCGTCGGCATTGCCGGAAAACAGCGCCGGCATGTCCACATAACTGAGCGTTGGAACCCCAAGTGTAAGAAAAAGGGCGGCAAGTACCACCAGAATATGTTTCAATATCTTCATGGCACTGCCTCCCTTATGATTACTGTTTTGCCTGTTCCAGAGCGTCCAGCACGGCCTCGCGGAACTCGTTATATGATATGGTGGCTCCGCTTATAGCGTCCACATCGTCCAGTTCTTTTCCGACAAGATTTTCAGCGTATACCGCATTTGCCTTGACTGCCTTCTGCGCCTTTGCGTAGTAGTCCTTGTTGGCGATTTCGCCGTTCTGCCTGCCGTAATCGTCGCCTTTCAGCGTTCCGTCGGTTTCATAGGTGCGATATTCGCAGGCTGTTATGGTATTGTCCTTTATGGTTAGCGTAACCACTCCGTAACCGTCGCCGTTGCCCTCTTCATCGCCCTCGTGTACCTGGCTTTTTCCCTCGTATGTGCCGTCCGCATAATTTGCGGAGCCGCAGCCCGTCAGCAGAACTGACAGCGTCGCTGAACAGCACAGCAGAGCAATGATCTTCTTTTTCATAGCAGTACTCCTTACTTTCCAAAATTCTGATTAACAACTTCGCTCTTTATCTTGCCGTATTCCAGCGTGATCGTTCTCTGTGCTACCTCGCCGACCTCGGGGTCGTGAGTTACCACGATAAGCGTTGAACCCTCGCTGTGAAGCTGCCTGAATATATCCAGCACGATGTTTTCATTGGCTTCGTCAAGGTTGCCCGTCGGCTCGTCCGCAAGAATAAGCTCCGGGTGATTGATGAGCGCCCTTGCAATGCACACTCTCTGCTGTTCGCCGCCGGAAAGCTGGCTCGGAAGATGCTTCGCGCGGTCCGCAAGACCAACGCGGTCAAGCGCCTCAAGCGCCTCTTTTTCGTCCGGTATGGAGTGGTAATACTGCGCGACCATCACGTTTTCAACGGCGGTCAGATAGTTCACCAGGTGGAATTGCTGGAATATCAGACCTATCTTGTCGCGGCGTATTTCAGTCAGTCCCTTGTCGCTTTCCTTTGCGATGTCCTTTCCGTCAAGAATGACCTCTCCAAGGGTCGGTTTATCCATGCAGCCGATAATATTCATCAGCGTGCTCTTTCCGGAGCCGGAGGGTCCCATTATCGCGAGCCATTCGCCGTTGTCAACCTTAAGGCTGACGTTATCCAGCGCTTTGAGGCTGCCGTAGATTTTTGAAATATTTCTAAGCTCCAATAAGCTCATAGCATTTTCTCCTTTATCGTCATTCACCCTTGAGTACAAGAGCGGGGTCGATAGCCATAGTGCTTCTTACCGGCAGCAGGCACGCAAGTCCGGTGACAAGAACTGAAACTATCATCGTTATCGGAATAAGCAGCGGCTGGAATGTGATAGAGCTGCTGAATACATTCACGCTTACGATCTGTGCAAATACAAATCCTAGAATTGATCCGACCAGTCCTCCGAAACCTCCCAGCAGCAGTCCCTCGCCCATGAACTCGCCGATGATGCTTCCGTCGGAAGCGCCGAGCGCCTTTCTGAGCCCTATTTCTTTGCGGCGTTCAGCGACTACTGCGGTCATTGTGGTGGCAACGCATATCATGGTGAGCACCAGCACAACTGCGGTAACGATGAAAACCAACGCCTGCAGCTTTGTCAGGACTGTGCCCTCTGACTGAGTAACGCGCTTTACAAGGCGCGCTGAAACTGCGTCAGAACTCTGGGAGATCTTTTCAGCATATTCTTTGAGTTCGTCCTGCGTTGCGGAAATACTGAGTTCTACGACCTGTAATTTGCCATTCTCACCCGCAAGAGCGTTGACGTCGTCCATTGACATGTAGATGTAGTTTTCTTCCGAACCGCCGGTTTCAAGTATACCGGATACTTTCATGTCAACGCCGAGATTAGGCTCTTCTGAATCGCTGTCGTCGCCGCTGGAATAAGTTGCGTTAAAGCTGTCGCCTACTCCAAGACCCAGATGCTCCGCTACGTCGCTTCCGACAAGTACCTCACCGGAACCGGGGTAGTTTCCATCAATGTGCCAGTACGGGCTTGTCGCCTTTGTGCTTTCGATATCCGTTCCGGCAGCGACTATCGGCTGTTCATGGATACGCACGGTTTCGTACCGGTAGGGGGTCATGCCGAGAAGTTCGCTGCTGTTTATGATCGAAGCTGCTTCCTCTGCGGCGTCCATGGTAAGCGCCGTATCAGTGTCCGCAGCTACGAATATCATGTTTGCTCCATAGTTGCGGAACTGCGCGCCCATCTGCCGCGGAACGTCGTAATAGATGGTCACAAGACCGGAAAGTATCGTTCCTCCCACCGCTATCGCGAGCAGAGCCACCAGCATTCTTGAGCGGCGCCGTATCAGCGAAGCCGTTATCATCCGCAGGAACATTTTCTGTTTTGTCATATTAATTTACACCTCGCTGATGTATGATCAACGCCCATGCAGAACTTCTGCCGGACGGAGCCTTAGCAGCATTCGTATTGCAGGCACGCTTCCTATCAGTGTGACTGCAATGACCAGCACGGCAACTATCGGGATAACGAACGGCTTCATCTCTATCGATGAGCCGAAAACAGTCTGACCGATGACCTGTGCAAAGCCGAATCCTGCAAAATAGCCTATAACAGCGCCAACGATACCGGTAAGTATTATCTCAGTCAGCACCAGCACGGAGATCGAGCCGTTTGTTGCGCCTATCGCTTTCATCAGCCCTATCTCGTTGCTGCGCTCCATAACGCTTGCCGTTACCAGGTTTGTGATACCAAGCGCGGAACCCACCAGGCTCAGCGCGGTGATGAGCACCATAAGAAGCTGTGTCTTTTCAAGTATCGCACCCTCGGAATCAGCCACCTGACGTACCGGGGAAGCTACTGAATCGGTGATGACTTCCTGTATCTGATAGCATATAGAGCTTACATACGCGGTGCAGTACCACAGCTCGTACTGCGATATCGTCAGGGAACCAGGATCCTTTGCCGCCTTTTCTGCAAGCTCGTTATCCGGGGTTGTAAGGGCGCTTACCTCGATGCTGGTAAGCTTTCCGTCAGTATCCGAGAGCGTCTGTACCGCGTCCATCGGGGCATATATCTGATCGTCCGCACTATCGCCGGAACTGAATATTCCTGCGACAGTGAAACTCTCGTTCCCGTGTTCAGTGGCAAGAGTTATCGTATCTCCTGCATGGATATTTTCCTGCCGGGCAAGCGTCTCACCGACCATTGCGCCCTGGCTCCCGGAGGTGAATGTCTGCTCGTCCAGCCAGCTGCCCTCCGTTACGTCCCACCATGTGCGCAGGCTCCGGACGCCTGTGCTGAGCGCCTCCCCGGTGGGCAGGTCCAGATGATGGTTGAACCATGTGCCAACCACGGTCACATCGTTTCCGTCTGAAAGCGACGCGGTCGTGTCGATGAACGGTGCAAAATCAACTATGTTGAATGCCCAGAAGATAGTCTTGATATTTCCAAGCTCGTCCTCACGGAGGTACGCGCCGTTTGAGGCGCTTGTTCCGTCCTCGACCTCATAAAGGTCGTCCACGACTGAAGCCGTTTTTGGCACAACCGTGATGTTGGCGCCGTAGGTTTTAAGTTCCTGGTTTACTTTATCGCCGACGTCCATCATAACGTTCAGCATAGCCGTCGCAAGTGAAGCGCCGAGTGCAATGGTGAGCGCGATCATGAGCATCTTTTTCCATTGCCGCACGAAAGCGCCCTTTATCATTCTTAAAAACATAATGCACCATCCTTTACTTGAACTCGTCCTGATGCTCGATCAGAGTGGATTTTGGCACGATAATATATCCGTTGGCGACGCTGTAATCAATAACGATAGGGTTGCAGCCGCCCTTGAAACCTATTGTGTTGATGTTCATGACGACGTCGCACAGGTTGCATACTACCTGGCCGTTTCGCTCATAGTAGCCTGTTTCACCGCAGATGTCGCAGGCGTCAAGTCCAACGCCGTATGATGAGGAATTCGGCTTCTTGATTATTATGAAGCGCACGGCGATGTTGTCGGAAGTTGTGTATGCAAAGCGGTGAAGATGTCCGTCCTCGACCTGGGTAAGAGGGATATAAAGATCTTCTCCGTGATCCTCGCACTGTTCCGTGGGGGAAAGTTCAGGCTCCTGATTGTCGATGGCTGTGAATACCGTGAGATTCATTACAACCATGACTGCACACAGCACAGTGCCCACCGACCATCTGCGGATATTTCTCCATTTTGCGCGTATTTTTCTGTGCTCCGCAGGATTGGAGTACGGCTCGTTGACGTTTGCGCTTTTTATCAGCAGCGTTGCCGGAATGATCATCGTTATCGCCAGCATTGCGTAGATGAAAAGATCGCTGTAATTCGTAGCGTGCTTCACTATGACGAACCACTCGTGACCGGTGAAAGCTATGCGCTTGGAGTTAAGTATCTGTATCGCTTTGAGTATCTGCTGCAGACCATTTACAGCCAGCGCAAGTATCACGACCGCGGTGAGCATTCCGCCGGAGGCGCGCCTGGCTGTCTTTAGTACGACCAGACAGATCAGCAGGCAAAGGATAATTCCCAGCAGCCAGCCGATAAAGCGGTAAATAAACGCCGTAGAGAATACGGAAGCGCCATTCAGCGTGAAATTGAACGGGTACGCCAGCACTGACGGCAGGGCGTATGCGAAAAGCATAAACACCAAAACAGCCGCAGAAACCGAAGCGACGAGCTGTCCGGCGCTTTTGGTGACGCGGCGTAGGGTGGGGATACAAAATACGCAGAACACAAGCAGAGCCAGCGTTGACGCTGCAAAGAACCAAACGTTCCATATCTGCGTTCCACCGTTTTTGTCGATGAATTTTGTGAGATTTTTGAGTAATGCCAGCACTACCGCCGCTGCCAGACCAGCAAGGGCGCCTATCGAAAGAATAAGCTTTCCCTTTTTGCCAGAGGACTGCGGAATGAAGGCAAACAACAGACCAACGACCACCGCTGGAAACAGCAGGTCCTTGGTAGTTGTGATCAAATAATATAACATACCTTGCTTCTCCTTGTGGGAACTTCTATTGCAGAACATAAATGTCTGCAATGATCCGAAGCAGCTTCATCAGGAAAGGAAAGACCAAAGCTGACTCGGATCATCGCAGGCAGAAATGGCACGGAATGAATCGCGCTCATAACGCCACGACAGAGCAGCACCATAAATGGTACTGCTCTTCGTTAACGATCAATATTTAGGGAGAAAAATGACTGGTTTCAGATATCAGTTCCAATCCTGGGGAGTGTAATCCCAGCCCTCGAATGTGTAGGACAGGTTGCCGTCCTTGAAGAACTCATCAAATGTTCCACCAGGGCCAGTCTCGGCGTCGGTGTGAATGAGGTAGCCGTTCTCCTCAGGGCTGTGGAATGTGAAGGTCAGAGAGTATGTATCAGCCTTGTCAAGCTTGATGTTTGCGCCATAGTGAGGACCGTCAGACGCGGACATGACCATGAATGTACCGGAAGCAGCGTCTGTTCCGTCGGAGCCTGTTACCTTGTAGTCAACAGTCAGATAAGGAACCCAGTCGCCTGTGCCGTAGCCAAGGTCGTTCTGGAGAGCGGATACATCGCACTCAAGGTGAAGGTTGAAGTTCTCGATGTCCTCGTTGCCGTTGGTCATAGGAACGGGCTGGAAGTATACAGCGGAAATGTTCATAAATCCGATTTCCTCGTCCTCAAAGATCGGGATCTCGGTGAAGCCAGCTGCGCCAGCGTCAGACGCCTGGCTCTCCTCTACTACTGCAGAGCTGGTGTTGTCAGCTGCAGAAGAGCTGGTAGCGTCAGAAGAAGTGCTGCTGGCATTGTTGTTGCTGCAAGCTGCCAGAGAGAGCACCATTGCAAGAGCAACAGGAAGTGCAAGTTTCTTTTTCATTGTTGTTTCTCCTTTTGTTGAATAAATTGAAGTTGTATATTTACCGCTCCGTGCGGAGCAGATCAATACCGTGATTGATTTGGGCGTCAGCCCTGGTTTGCGGCTTCTGCCTTGATTTTGTTGTTGCGCCTGATCTGCACGATAAATGTTACCACCATGATCACCAGCAGGATAAGCTGCGGGATTATCGTGCCAGTCAGCGGGTAGATACCGAATACGTCGAGAACATCGTTGTACGGTATCCAGCTGAGCCATGACGGGCTCTCAAGCATAAATCCGAAGTCGTCGAATACGCCGCCCTCCATAAGCTCTTTGATACCAGCGCCGAAGAAGCATACGGTCATAAACGCCATCAGGAAGCTCATCCCGAGGAAGAACGGCTTGACAGGAAGCTTGACCGAGAACACTCTCATCAGCACGAAGATAACTACCAAAGCCAGGCAGCCAGTGCCAAATCCAAGCCAAACCATGTCAGAGTGACCTTCGTTGAGCATGGGCTGATAGAACAGGATTACCTCAGCGCCCTCGCGGAATACAGCCAGCCATGCAGTGAACGCCAGTGTGAACATGCTTCCGGAGGTGCTCTTTGCCTTATCCTGCGAGGAAACCACCTTGCTGTTGATGTAACTCTGCCATGCAGCCGCTTCAGATTTGGAAGCCATCCAGTTGGAAACGTAGAACAGAACCACAACAGCAAGCAGCGCCGCAAAGCCCTCTATTATCTCCTGCGACATTGCCGTTTCAGGATTGATGGATTTCAGCCATGAGAGCAGCGCAGCCATAGCGAAGCTGCACACCACGCCCAGCGCGGAGCCGATATAAACGACTGCAACGCCTTTCTTGTTGTCGGATTTTATCAGGTATGCAATGATAGCGCCAACTACCAGTATCGCTTCAACACCCTCGCGGAGAATAATGCCGAAGCTTCCTGCAAAGGTGGCTACAGCGCCGCCTGCGGAGCTTTCAGAACTTGTTGAAGACGCGTCCGTGTTTGTATCGGAGCCTGTGTTCGTCTGGTTATTGGAGGGACCGTCCGGGTCGAGTATGTAAGCGTCCTCATGCAGGAGTGCAGACAGCTTTTCGGCTTCCGCGCGTACAACGTCAGCGCCGAGGTCTTTCTTGACAGCCTTGCGGAGCGTGGTGAACTGGAGTTCAGTTTCACTCACGCGCGCACCGGAGATGTAAGTCATGGTGTTGCGCTCAAATCCGGTGGTTTCATAATAGCCCCAGTAAGTCGCCTTTGCAAACTGATAAGCCTGGTCCTTGTCGCCTGCTTCGTAGAGGTCTGCGGCATGGAGCGCGACTTTCTCGATTGCGTCAGCGGCGTCGTGCCAGTCGGTCGCCGGGAAACCGTAATATTCAGCATATTCAGCCCAGGTGAGGAAGTACTGCTCGTCAGCGGCAGGCTTTCCCACGCCGGCTATCGCGCCCTCAGGGCTGAGTATCAGCGCGTCCTCATGCAGGAGTGCAGACAGCTTTTCAGCTTCCGCGCGTACAACGTCAGCGCCGAGGTCTTTCTTGACAGCCTTGCGGAGCGTGGTGAACTGGAGTTCAGTTTCACTCACGCGCGCACCGGAGATGTAAGTCATGGTGTTGCGCTCAAATCCGGTGGTTTCATAATAGCCCCAGTAAGTCGCCTTTGCAAACTGATAAGCCTGGTCCTTGTCGCCTGCTTCGTAGAGGTCTGCGGCATGGAGCGCGACTTTCTCGATTGCGTCAGCGGCGTCGTTCCAGTTCCACTGGGTGAAACCGTGGTGATTCACGTATTCCTCCCAGGTGAGGAAGTATTCGCCGTCGTCAGAAGCAGCAGGGGATTGCGCTTCCTGGGTACCGTCAGCAGTGTTTCCCGCTGACCCGGAAGTAATATTTGTGACAACTGTTCTCACCGCTGGCATGAGTACTATCGCGACCATGATGATCACCAGTATCATTGGCAGCTTATTCAGGAATTTCTTCAAAGCTCATTCTTCCTTTCAGTGTTCTCTGTATATGATTTTTCGGCGATCGGGCAGGCGGCGCTGAAATCAGCTGCCGTAAAGTCCGCGCCGGGCGTATGTCCGGTGAAATCGCTGCTCCCTTTTAAGAAGCATTCGTAGGCGTCTTTGCCCGCGTCCCATGTGGCGTCAACGTTGTAGTAAGCCTTATCTAACTCTATGATATTCCACGCATGCAGCGTGTCGGAGTTTTCACCATCGGCTGTGCCTGTGATTATCCGTGTGTTGATACCAACTTCCCTGAGCAGGCGGTACAGCGTCACACAGTAGCCCTGGCATGTTGCATTTCCCCATATCAGCGCCGCATACGACGTGGAACGAAGGAAGTAATTATCGTTTCGAACATGTATCCTGTCGTAAGTTACATTCCGGCATACATAGTCGTAAACCGTTCTGACCTTCTCAAAATCCGTGGTGTTTTCATCAAATCCGAATCCGTTGATGATCTCCCGGACTTTTTCGGTGACTTTTTCCTCGTACTCAAGATAGGAATAGTATTTCGGGACGATTTTCAGAACATTGTTCCAGCCGTCCACCGCGCGTTCAACTGTGTAGCTGCTTTCATAGCCGCCGGACTGATACCTTATGTAATCACCCTCTACAGGGCTGTCGGTATATTCCGCTGCAGAAGCCATAAGCTCGTCAGCCAGCCGCAGCAGCTGAGAACTGACATCTTCCGTGGTTTTGAACCGCACAGTGATACAGCTTGAATACCTGACCAGCGCCCCTCTGACAGAGTACACCGTTTCATCGTAGTTCCCAAGCAGAGATCGCACCGAACCTGTAGTGTCTTCATCAGAATAACCGGTATAATAGCCCCCGGGTTCGCCTGTACACCCTGGCAAGAAAAGAATACATAGTGCAGTCAGTATTATTGCGAATTTGTGAAACTTATATATCTGCACCTGTTCTCTATCATCGCCTTTTCATCAGTTTATGCAGAATCAGGAACTTAGGTGTTAGACTTGACTAACTACATCTTCAAAGAAATGGCGCGATCGCGCCACAATGTTAGCGAAAACTAACTGACCTGCTTAAAAAACACTGTGACACAAATCAAGCCGTACATATGGACGCAACTTTAACTGTACCATCAGTTCGCGTTTATTATATCACGGGAGTTGCTCACTGTCAATATGAATTTTCACTTTTTTATAAAAAGCACAAGTTTTTTTAAGCAATTCAAAAAAGTTTGGACAAAATTGTTAAAACAAATATAGGGAACCTCTAAAAACCGGTTTGAAAAGTGAAAATGGATAGAGTGCGCTGAATGCGATGAAAGTCTCCTCGTGAGGCTGTATGCCTTACGAGGAGGTGCAACACGATGCTGCAGAGCGAAATATGGTTACTTTGATCTTTTGAATATCAGCGGCTCAAAGCTGTGCTTCAGATTACGCGCAATGCTGTTCATGCTGCGTGAGCCATTGGCGGCAACAGTGCTGCATTTTTCGATCCCGTATTCCCGGCACAGGATCTCTGTCATGTGCTGCTTTCCGGCGTTCCGGTTGTAGATTTTTATGTAGCTGAACCCGGGGTAATCCTGCGATGGATAAGTGATCATTTTCAGAAGCTGTCCAACCTCGCTGTGGACTAGCTGGTCGTATAAAGCGGATATTCGGTCGCTCTGATCCACCATCATCAGATATATCACCCTATCCTCCGGCTGCGGTTTGCGGTTGATATAATTCCGGTATGGGGATTTTTTCAGCGATGTGAAGATTGATTTTTCAGCCTCGTTTTCAAGTCGGTCGTAGTATATCACAAGGCTGTCGTCGCAAAGCGCGTTTGTGAATACGTTCATTCCAGCATTGTTGATGATATTGCGAGCTTTTTCACATGTGTCACCGGAAATGATGTACGCCTTGACGTAGCTGTTGTTCCGGAAATCATAAAGCGCCGCGCCGTTCATCACAACTACTGGTAGTTTCAGTTCCACGTCGGATACTATATCCATGAGCGACGCAGGGGTACGCATCGTGAACAGCGTGAAATTCAGCCCCTCGGACAACATTCTGTTTATTTCCACTTTGGAAAACGGAGTAAGCTGCTCGGAGATCGGCGACAGCATATCGTCAAGCTCTGCGGTGAAAAGCATGTCCGTGATACGGCGGCGCGGAAGCCTTGCAGAGTTCACAATCATTCCCACCGCTATGCCGATGAACGTGTCAAGAACGCGGTTAAGCACAAACATGAACGGGTTTTCGTCCGTCATGTGGATGACCGTTATCGACAGGAACACAACGCATGAAAAATAGCTCGCGTTCGGGCGCTTTATCAGCACAGTCGTGTAGATCACCGGAATTATCATCAGCGCAACGATAAGAAATCCGAGCGGCTGATCGTAGATGTTGAACGCGTATATTTCAAGTACTATGGTGATAAGTCCGAATGTCGCACCTATAAATGTGCCGATAGTCCTCTGGAGCGCCATGCTCATGGTTTTGTTGATGTAGGGCTGAATACACCACAGCGCCGCCAGCATTGAATAGAACGGTATTCCGGTTCTGCCGCGCAGCAGGTAAACGCACCAGCACAGAAGAACTCCCACAGCGGATTTTATTATGCGGCTGCCCACAGGCGGCAGACGGAATCCTGCTTTCATGTATTTCACCCCTGTTCAGAAGAATCCCAGCATTTCACCGATTATCTTCACAAAGAAAATGCAGATAACTATGATTATCATAGGCTTCGCGACCGCTGCGCCCTTTTCCGAAAAGAATTTAGTTCCGAGATACGCTCCGGCAATGTTGAACAGTCCCGCGGTCACGCCGAGCAGAAGCAGAGCTTTTCCGCTGAGAAGATAGGTGAACAGCGCCGCAACATTAGTGCTGAGGTTTATCACCTTTGTTGTACCGGCGGCGTTTTTCAGGCTGTAATGCGCGGCTCCCACAAGCAGCGTCATAAGTATCGTACCCGTGCCCGGTCCGTAGAATCCGTCGTATATTCCTATCGGAAGGGCTATCGCCATTGTAATGATAATAGTCTTTTTCAGCGGGTATTCGCTGCCACATTCATCGGAAAGCCGCCTGCTGCGCAGAACATACACTGCCATTACCGGAAGCAGAACTATCATTACAATGCGTATCACATTATCGCTGAGTTTCATTGCAAGTTCCGCGCCCAGCCATGAGCCCAGCAGTGCAAGCGCCACTGTCGGAGCGGTTGTACGGGCGTTTATGTACCCCATTTTCCCGTAGCGTATCGTTGCGAGGGTAGTTCCCATTGCGGAGCTTATCTTGTTCGTTGCAACCGCGTTTATCGGAGGAACTCCCGAAATCAGGTATGCAGGCAGCGAAATGAACCCACCGCCGCCCGCAATCGCGTCAATGAACCCGGCAAGACCTACCAGCGGGCAGACTATCAGGAATGTCAGAAAATTCAGCTCAGCCATTGCAATTCTCCCTGTCTGCGTAGCCACTTGACCGGTCGATAACGTTGACAAGCTGTTTCCCGGAAATGTATCTTGAAATGTTGTCCGCGCAAATTTCTGCTATCCTGCGTTCCACCTCAGGAAAATGCCCGAAAGACGGTCCGGAAATGTGCGGAGTTACCAGCACGTTTTCCATATCCCACAGCGGGGAACTTTCCGGGAGCGGCTCCTGCGCGAATACGTCAAGCACTGCGCCGGAGATATTGCCGCTTTTCAGCGCGGTTATCAGAGCGGTTTCGTTTATCAGTGAGCCTCTGCCGACATTTACGAGCAGAGCGCCACGTTTTAACAGCGCTATCCGGCTTCCTGACAGCAGTCCGGCGGTTTCGGGAGTATGCGGCAGGCAGCATATCAGCAGGTCTGTTTCCGGCAGGAGCTTTTCGAGCATATCCATGCCGAAAACACGGTCAAAGCCGTGGACCGGAACAGGTGATCGCCGTATTCCTGTCACGTTCATTCCAAATGCGTGGAGCTTTTCCGCAGTGGAAGTTCCTATATCTCCGCAGCCGAGGATAAGCGCGTTTTTACCGTGAAGCAGATTCTCCTGCGGGATTTCCTGCCATATATGCCGCCGCTGCTGTTCGCGGTACTGGAACAGTTTGCGGCTCAGAGCCAGCACTCCGCCGATGATGTATTCCGAAATTACCCCGCCGAATGCTCCGGTAACGTTCGTTATTATTACGTCCTCAGGAATAACGGAGAGCAGTTTTTCAACTCCGGCGTTAGTGGATTGCAGCAGCTTTACGCCGGAAAGATCCTCCGGCGGCTGACCTACGATGATCTCAGCGCCGGGCACGGTTTCGGTTCCGGAAAACACTTCGCAGCCCACTGCCGCGCTTTTTATAAGCCCCATGTTTTCCGCAGAAAACGGAGCGTTTATCCATATTTTCATATCATACTCCGAAAAAAGAGGATACACGGCGTATCCTCTTTTGGTTTCTTAGTCAGCAACAGCGACAACAGCCGTTTTCTTCTTCGGCTTCTGTATATGCCTTACAACGCAGGAAAGCGTGAAGTTTATCACGAAATAGATCACGCAGGCAAGTCCGCAGAGTACGAATACATCGGACACATTCTGCGTGCTGAGTCCCGTGAAGTTCGGGGAGATCTGTATAAGCTGGAACGTCCTGCCCATAAGTTCCGCAGTAGCGATATTCGCGATGTAGGAGGTATCCTTTACGGTTGTGATTACCTGGCTTAGCAGGGTCGGAACGATATTCCGGAACGTCTGCGGGAGGATTATCAGCCACAGCGTCTGGAAGAAGTTGAATCCCTGCGAATACGCCGCTTCGAACTGCCCTTTAGGGATAGAGTTCAGACCACCGCGGATTATCTCTGCGATTACCGATGAGGTGAACAGCACCAGCGCGATTATCGCCTTGAACAGCACCGCAAGCTCCGTTCTGGAAAGCCCCAGAAATTTCGACACGTCCTGCGGAAATTCGATGGACGGGAAGAACACCAGTCCTATGAATATCCACAGCATGAGCGGGGTATTTCTGAACACTTCAATGTATGCCGTAGCGATGTATCTGAATACTTTTGTCCGGCCATTTGTGCAGTAATTGCGCGCGAGCGCAAGCGCTGTGCCTACGATTATTCCCAGGACTACCGCAAAGAACGCGATACCTAAAGTGAAACCTACGCCTTTCAGAATATACAGCAGTACATTGCCGTTGCTTATCATCCTCAGGCTGCCCATAAGTTCTTCCATCAGTGCTCGCCTCCTTTGCCGCTGATTATCATGTCAAGCTCAGAGTCCGTGATATCGTCAGCCTTTTTCTGAACCGGAACAGATACTGTGTCCCTTGCCTTGAGTTTCTTCTCCCAGTGCGAAGCCAGCATTGACAGCGGGAAACATATAGCGAAGAAGATGATGCCGCCGATTATGTAGCACTGACCTGCCGCTGAGCCTGTACCCTCGCCGACTGCGAAGGCGTTCGTGCGGGAGATAAGATCCACCGCGCCGCCCGCAAGGAACATGCAGGAGGTATTCTTGATGAGATTCACGACCTGATTCACCATGGGAGGAAGAATTATCTTGATCGTCTGTGGAAGAATAATGTACCACATGGTTGCAATCTGCCCGAAACCCTGCGAATATGCCGCTTCTGACTGCCCTGTAGGCACTGACTGTATTCCGGTGCGTATGACCTCGGAGATATAAGCGCCGTGGTAAATGCCAAGCGCGATAATACCGCATATCAGCGCTGAAAATCCTTTCACGCCGGAAAAAGTCACCGCATAGAACAGGAACAGTGCCTGAAGCATTACCGGGGTGTTCTGGATTATTTCGACGTACACTCTTGCGATAACGCGCAGCGGCTTTGTATGGCTGGTAGCCATAAGTCCGACGACCACGCCGATGATCATCGCGAGCGCCAGTCCGAATAATGCCATCAGCAGCGTCGAGATCGTTCCGTCAATGAAGGTCTGCCGATGAGTCCACACCAGCCCCCATTTTTCTGCGTCAAACATTTTATCCCCTCCCTTGAATAATGACGGCAGCTTGTTCAACTGCCGCCATTGTCGATTCTATTTATAGCAATCCAAGAAAATGCCGCAGCAAGTTCGGCAGTTCAGGACGCTCTATGCGCCCTGAACTTGCCTCCTTTTGCTGCTCTATTTCCTTGTATTGCTATAGTATCAGTTCAGACCAAATTCTGTGATAAGTCCGTCAATGGTGCCGTCCTCGAGCCAGCCCTTGATGAGCTCGTCAATCTTGGAGGAAAGCGGAGAATCCTTCTTGGTGGCAACGCCGTATTCCTGCGGAGAGAACGTATCTGTGATGTAATCGCGGTCATCTGTCTTGTATGTAGCAAGGATTGACTTATCAACGCAGAATGCGTCAACTGTTCCGGCGGTCATAGCATTGGAGATAGCAGGGTAGTCGCCGAACTGCTCAAAGGAAGTTCCGTTGGAATCAAAAGAAGAAATATCGAAGTCAGCGGAGGTCTCAGGCAGCGCATAGTCGCCGAGAAGTCCCTTTTCAGTCATTGCCTTGACAAGCGCATATGCGGAGGTGGAACCGGTGGAAACGCCGATCTTCTTTCCTACAAGGCCGGAGAGATCGGTGATTCCGTCAGCCTTTTCAACGAGCACGGTAACAGCGTCGGTGTAGTAGGGTGTGGAGAAATCCCAGCTCTTCTTGCGTTCTTCCGTGATGGTGAATGTCGCGAGAACACAGTCGAGGTCGCCGGAATCCAGAAGCTCAGTTCTTGTAGCAGCGGTGACGGTAGTGAATTCAACGTCATCATATCCGAGGCTGTCAGCAAGCTTCTTTGCTATCTCGATCTCCATGCCCTCGTACTCGCCGGAGAGCGGATCCTTAAAGCCGAAGCCCTTGACTGCGTCCTTTACGCCGACCTTCAGTACGCCGCCGGATACGGTAGTATCATCTGCTGCTGAGCTGTCTGCCGCTGAGGAACTGTCTGCGTTTGACGATGTGCTTGAAGAACTTGTGCCGCCAGAGGAGCTGGCACAGCCTGCAATGGAGAAGATCATTGTTCCGGCAGCAAGAGCTGCAAATAATTTTTTCAGTTTCATAGTTGATTACCCTTTCTCATTTAGTCTTTTTTATAGTCAGCCTTGCGGCTGTATCAACGGATTATTTTGCTGAGGAACGCCTTGGTGCGCTCGTTCGTGGGGTTCGTGAAGAAATGCTCGGGAGTTCCCTCCTCGAGTATCCTGCCGCCGTCCACGAAAACTATCCTGTCGGCGACCTCGCGGGCGAATCCCATCTCATGAGTGACAACCACCATGGTGAAGTTCTTTTCATGGGAAAGCTCGATCATTACGTCGAGAACTTCCTGGACCATTTCAGGGTCGAGCGCCGATGTCGGCTCGTCGAAGAATATCACGCGGTTCTGCATGGTGAGTGCCCTTGCGATAGCGATTCGCTGCTGCTGCCCGCCGGAAAGCGTGGTCGGGTAGACGTTTGCTTTTTCCTCCAGACCAACGCGTTTCAGGTACTTCATCGCTGTCTGCTCGGCCTCGAATTTCGGCACTTTTTTCAGCTTCATCGGGGCGAGAGTCAGGTTTTCCATTACCGTCATGTGCGGGTACAGGTTGAATTGCTGAAACACCATCGAGGAGTGAACCTTATTTATGAACGCTCTGCGCTTTTTGCTCATCAGGTGGTTGTGAATGTATACCTTACCGGAGGTAGGCTCCTCGAGGTAGTTCATGCAGCGGATAAGCGTGCTTTTCCCAGAGCCGCTGGGTCCGATTATTACAAGCTTCTCTCCCTCCTTGACATGAAGGTTGATTCCCTTGAGAACTTCAAAATCTCCGAAGCTTTTATGTACATCTTCTAAACGTATCATAGAGCTGTCCTTTCCCTGTGTTCCTTGTGTTCCGGACTATCCGGATTTGTTTTTATGTCTAGATTATACACGTAAATTTGCAAGTTGTCAATATATAAAATTCATTTTTATAGAAATTGTGCAAGACTATCACTAAAATCTTGCACAATATATTAAAAATGCCATAGTATTAATTCTTGCACTACGGTGTCAAAAGAAGCGCAAACCGCCTTTATATCTCGATATATTCCGCCCAGGCTGTATTATTCGTCATCACTCATGAATGAATTTATTTTGAGCGAGCACTTCACAGAGATGAATTTGAGAAAGATTATTATCGCAGCTCCGCACAATTAACAAAGTGTTGCCATCAAAAGCGTGAAACGCAGTAAAGTTCATCAGAATTACCCATCAGATTCGCCAGGGCGAACATTATATTCAATATTCAATTTAGCGGGACCCTTAACCCGAGCAACTGGTTTGTTTACTGATCGTGTTTAATTCCTGATTTGTGGGCTTTGTGCGGTGTTGCCCTAATTACAGCTCGTTAACATTTGTTAATGCCGACATTAGCAGCGTATTCCAGTCACGGCTTGTGAACAAAGATTTCTAGGGAAACGCTGATTAAATCAAATTCGCCTCGCTCAAACGAGCATACTCACGCGGCTGAATTTGATACGCTGCGCTTTAATCAGCGTATCCCTAGAACTGGATATCGGAACATCTCGGCAAAGGACTGATTCCACTCCATAGAATTTTGTCGAAATCGCATGAATAATTCCACGGAAAAGACAGACAATACCTCCACAGGCAGAAATGCTGTTATTTTCAAACAACGGAGGAATTTATATATGAAAGCAACCGGAATCGTCCGCCGTATCGACGACCTCGGACGTATCGTTATCCCTAAGGAGATCCGCCGCACCATGCGTATCCGCGAGGGCGACCCCTCATTGAACACATTGATACAGTCCGAGGTGCTGGCTGTCGCGCTGGATAAGACTGCTGGCAAGGATACATAGAAACAAAGGAAGCGCTGATTACTCACATGAATTAAAACAGATTCCTGCCCGTGCAATGAAGAGCAGACCGTCAGCTCATAATGTTCTGCCGCAGGCGAACTGAATATGAGCAGGAAATTGCCGAATACAGCAAACCGCCGTTTTCATGAAAGCGGCGGTTCGACATTTATGAGGCATGAAATTACTTTACGATAAACTGCTGTATCTTTGAGATCAGGTCAGCTATAACGTTCTCATCTGTGGAATGTATCCGTAAAACCAGAGTTTTGCTAAGGTCAAGACTAAAAATACCCATTATTGATTTCCATGCTCGATAATTGAGTCGAGATAAATTCCTTTTTCCTCCTCGGTCAGTTCCGCAAGGGGCTGAATAATCCCATTCGCCGCATAAGCTGCGACATTCGGACCATCCACCGTAAGTACGTCCGGCAGATTTCCGGAAAGCACCGACGCATTTACCTTATCGGAGTAACCGCCGCCGCTGTCGTTTCGGGGAATAAATTCCACATCGGCGAAATATCTGCCGTCGTATTGTTCATTAAAACTGTTCACAGACTCAAGGTAAGCCTGTCCTTCGGGGGTTTCCTCGATGATATGTACCCAAAGGCTCAGATACTGTTCGCCCTCGTCATAGCCCGCTTTTTCCCCGGGTTTTACCGTCCGGCTGCACCCTGTTGTTAAAGTCATACAGACGGCTGCCGCCGCTGCAAGACTTATCCATTTTTCATTGCACCCACCCTTTCCATCATTTTATGTTCAGCCTCGTAACCGGCAAAGTAACCGGTTACTTTGCAACTTCATATTACATCGATTCTCGAATTTTGTCAATACCTTTAGTTGAAATTCGGAAAACACCCAAAACGCCGACTGTGTTTTGGACAATTTTCACAAAACCGGTTACTACACGGGTTAATGTATTGAAATAAGATGAATTTTGATATATAATTAATAAGGTCGCCTCTCTCCATTCACAGCAGGTCTCTTTCGTACAGTAATGATGGATAAGGTGCGAAGCGACGTTTCTTGGTAAGTCATAGAAATCTGCAAAGGCGGTCATAGTAGAAAGAGGGATTTATTTTGAAAAAGGACAAAGTCACATTCGCAGATATTGCAGAATATACCGGTTTTTCCAAAACTACGATATCGCGGTATTTCAATTCGCCGGATTCATTGACGCTGGACAATCAGCAAAAGATAGCCGAAGCCCTTGAAGCGCTGGACTATAAGCAAAACAAGCTTGCAAAGGTGCTCGCAAACGGAAAAAGCGAAATAGTCGGAGTGATCATTCCGAATTTATATATGCATTACTACTCGGATATGCTGAACCAGCTGATACTCACATACGATAAATACGGTTACAAGTTCATCGTTTTTACAGGGAACGACAATCCTGAAACGGAGCGCAGGTATATTTCTGAGCTGCTCGCATACAACATTGAGGGACTTATAGTTTTAAGCCACACCGTTCCGTCCGAAGAGCTCAGGTCGTATAATATCCCTGTTGTAACCATAGAACGCGAGGACAGGTTTGTAAGCAGCGTGAATACGGATAATTACATGGGCGGAGTTCAGGCGGCAAGCCTGCTGGTGAAAAGCGGCTGCGATATCGTGATACATGTGAACGGCGATCTGAGCGAAGCCATCCCTGCATACGGCAGAATAAAGGGATTCCGGGAATTCTGCGAAAGCAGGAATATAAATCACAGGGTGATACTAACCGATCTTGGAAACAATTTTGAAGAGAATCACAGCGGGATAAGGAAGCTGTTTACGGAACTTGAGAGCTCCTATAAGGGAATGAAAATCGGTCTGTTTATGCCGAACGATACCCATGCAAACATTCTTCTCAATATTATAGTCCAGAAATACGGAAAGCTTCCGGACAGATATAGGATAATCGGATTTGATAACTCGCCCGTCTCACGGGAAGCTATCATTCCCATCAGCACCATAGGTCAGCAGGTCGGCGTCATGGCTGATTCCGCCATGGAGCTTCTGACGGCTCAGATCAATGAAAGAAGAAAGCGCAGACCTACGCCGGATCCAGAACCCATTCACAGAATAATAACCCCGATACTGATAAAGCGGGAAACTGCCTTCCCGGAATGATGCTGTATAATAAGACTTGACGCTTAGCACTCAAAAGAACATACTAAAATCAGGATTGGGAAGGACTTGTCAGAATCAAAGAAATACGACACAAGCTACAAGGAAGATTCATTAAATTTGGCGTTGGAAATATGAGTAAAGAGAGCCAGCGAGGAACTGGCATGACCAGCAGGAATTACGGTAATAATACGGCTATGCCCACTCATCAGATATAACAGCAGGCAGCTTCAGAAAAAACGGAGCCGCCATATGAAATTTACCGGAATCGTCCGCCGTATCGACGATCTCGGATGTATCGTTACCCCCTAAGGAGATCCGCAGGACTATGAGAATCCGCGAGGGCGACCCACTCTCTGAACACATTGATACAGTCGGAGGTGCTCGCCGCGGCTATGGATAAGACCTCTTGCAGTAAGCATTGAGCGAATCCGGGTATACATAAACAACAAGGGCAGGATCGTGATGATATCGCCTTTTCATTATGGGAACCTCTAAAAACTGGTTTGAAAAGGGAAAATTATCAGTTCGGCGCTGACGAAGCTGTTGTCAGAACAGACGACCGGATAATAAAGAACGTGAAGTCGTCAAAGGCAGTCCAGATGTTGCAGGAACTTGGACAGGAGCTGGTTCTTGCATTTGGAAATTCAAGCGGAGATAGCGTCAGCAAGAATGAAAGCATATCAGATTTTTAGGACGGCTTGCTTTCAAAAGCTGAATGAGCAGTCCATAAATACATCAGGAGGTCAATATGTCTGCACCACAAACCATAAAATCCGAAGCCCATCTCACCACCTTTGAAGCCATCAGCATGATAGTCGGAAACAGCATAGGCACGGGAATCATCGCCGTTCCTTACCTCGCTACGAAGAACAGTATGCTTGACGTGTTTTGGATGGTGCTTATCGCCTATTGCGTGAATGTAATTTTACATCTGATAATTGCCGAGCTTTCCTACAACAACGGCGGAGTTCAGCTTGTGAAAAGTTTCGAGGGCGAGCTGTTCCACGGAAAAATGAAGAAGATCTTCAGCTGGGTAGTATTTGCGGTCTACGGTCTTGCAATTATGACTGGGGTCAGCGGAAATATCAACGGCGGCGCGCAGATTTTCGTAAACTGGTTCGGAATGCCGTTTGCGGCGGCGCAGATCCTATATTACGTTATTGCCGGAGTTGTAGTATTCATCGGCATGAAAGCGGTGGGGATCGCTCAGAAATACGCTGTTATCGTCCTCATGGGAATTGTTGCGGTGATGACAGTCGGGACATTCATGCACCCGCTGAATTCCCTGCAAAGGGCGGAATTCCACTGGAACAACCTGCTTGCGCTGTACAGCATGGTGGTATTCGCGACCTCGGCGAATCAGGCTGTGATCCAGGTAGTAAAGGGACTTGACGGCAACGCGAAGAAAATACGCAGCTCCATTTTTATCGGCTTCGGGCTGTCCTCGGTGTTCGTGCTGATAGTAACTGGAACGGTGCTGCTTGGCACGAAAGGTACGCTTGAAAAGGAACTTGCGTATATGCAGTTGGGCGAAAGCATAGGCACATGGGCGATGATCCTTGCGGGGGTATTTTCCCTGTTTGCATTGCTGACGACATTCTGGAGTAACACGCTTGCGCTCCGTGATGTAGTGCATGAGCAGGTCGGAACTGGCAACCGCGTCAGTTGGCTTATTGCAACGATTCCATGCATTCTGTTTGCGATTTTCGGCGTGAACAGTTTTATCGTTCTGACGCGCATTATGAGCGGCGTTGTGGTGCTTGTCAGCATAATGCTGGTTATCACATACGGAAAGTCGAGGAAAAAGGCGGGAAGCAGCCCGATTTGCGGCGTGATAGGCTCGGTGCCGTTTCAGGTGCTGATGGTAATTTCTACGATTCTTTCCGCAATAGGCGCGCTGATTCCTCTTAGCTAAAGCAAAAGAAAAGAGATTGTGATTTATGTACACTTCCGCTGATTTTCAGATTCGGGACAAAGAAACGTTTGCCCTCCGCATTCCGACCGACAGGGACTATAAAATATTGCAGCTCACCGATCTGCATCTTGGCTTCGGGATATTTTCCGGCAAAAAAGACAGATTAGCGCTGTCGGCAGTGACGGAGCTTATCCACCGGACAAAGCCGGATTTGATAGTTCTGACTGGGGATTCCGTATTTCCGTTTTTCCCGAAAAGCGGCACAATGAACAACCGCAAACAGGCGCAGAAGCTGCTGAAATTTCTGGACGACTTTCGGATTCCGTATACCTTTGTGTTCGGCAATCATGACTGCGAGATGGGTTCAGCCTGCAACAAGGAACAGCTTGCGGATATCTTCTCCTCGGGGAGATACGCGATCTTCACAAAGGGAAGATACGAACACAGCCAGAACCCCATTGCCGGAGTTGGAAATTTCGTAATCGACCTGACGGATAGCAGGGGAAAAGTCCTGCTGCCGCTGATTCTGCTGGATTCCAACATGTACGGCGACGGCTGGTTTTTCAGCGGGTTCGACTGCATTCACGAGGACCAGACGGAATGGTGCATGGAGAAACTGAACGCCAGAAAAGTACCTGCAATGGCGTTCTTCCACATGCCGCCCACAGAGTTCAAGGAAGCCTACGAAAAGATGAAGCTGGGCGACCACAGCGTGATTTACGAGCATGGCAGCATAGGGGAAAGGGACGACTATTTCGGGATATCCAACCGCGAGCCGCATTTCTTTGAAAAGGCGGTGGAAAACGGCTGGCTGAAATGGATATTCTGCGGACACGACCATCTGAACACGCTGTCCCTGACCTACAAGGGGATACGCATGACCTACGGAATGTCAATTGATTATCTGGGCTATTCCGGGATAGCGAAGCAGTACGTCCAGCGCGGCGCGACGCTTATCACACGGAAACCGGACGGAGATGTGAAAATCTCTATGGTGCCGCTGACGACAGTAGTTTCCACGAGAGTGCGAGGGAAATAACAACGGCTATAAGTAAGCCAAACGTGATAGTATTGATATGGACAGGGAACACAAAATGAATATAAAGCATTTTGAAAGCGAGTTCAGCTACACGATTTTACAGCGCGGACACACTTATTTCAAAAAGAAGAAGCTGAAGAAAATAACCTGCGATGACAAGGGAAATTACCGCTTTGTAGTCGCGGGAACATACAATTACAACGTCGATAAAAAGATAATTCATGTCTGTGGGCGGGAGTTCACAAGCGCAGTCGGCGGCTTGATATATGCAGTCTGCAATGAAAATCTGCTTATTTCGCCCGCAGAAATAAAGTCATTCTATTCGGCGGTGATTCGCATGGCAAGCCGTTTCGTAGAATTCAGCGGGCTTGAACTGCTGTCGGACATCACCCCTCCGGAATTCGGAGCGCGGCTGTATCTTGACATGAATACAAGCGGACAAGCCGTTGCAAGGCTTATGTTCATTTACGGCGGGGAGGAATTTACACCGGAGCAGAGCCGCAGGAAAAATCCGTTCTGCGACCGCCGCGCGGAGGCTTGCTGTGAACTGTTGGTATTCAATTGTTTTGGCATTTAGAATAACGAAACCCACCCGTATGTCATTGCAGACGATGGATTATTCCGCCTGCTGACCGAGGGAATCCCTGCGCTTTCGGAGAAAATGGAGATACTCACAACCGACCGTTTCAGCAGGAAAACATCGCTTCGTCCCGCGGTGCGTCCGGCGGTTGGGATCCGTCCGAACTGCAGTGTAATGGAGCTTGAGCTTACCGCCGATGGCTATTCTCCAGAGGAGCTGCGGGAGCTTCTCGCGGCTTACCGTTTGGGCAGAAATTACCATAAACTAAGGGACGGAAATTTCACAGTTATCGGTGATGAATTTGCAGAACTGTCTGAAATCGCGGAGAGCCTTGACCTGTCAGACAAGGCGCTGATGAAAGAAAAAATCAAGATCCCTGCTTTTAAAATGTTGTATCTCGACAGTCTGAACAGCGATTCAGAGAATGTCAGAATTGAATGTAGTAAGGAATTTAAAAAGCAGATAAATTCCTACCGTAAAATGTTGAATTCTCCGGATAAAATCAGCGTTCCGGAGCAGCTTGACGGAGTTCTGCGCGAGTATCAGAGATACGGATTCCGCTGGCTGAAAACGCTTTCCGCTTACGGCTTTGGCGGCATTCTCGCGGACGATATGGGGCTTGGAAAGACGTTGCAGGCTATTGCGCTAATTCTTGACGAAAATCGCTCCAAAGTCGGCAGGAGCCTTGTTGTCTGCCCGGCTTCGCTGGTGCTGAACTGGCAGAGCGAGATTGAAAAATTCGCGCCGGAACTGCGTGTGCTTACGGTCATGGGGACGGCTTCCGAGCGCGCCGCGGCTATCGCTGAGATCGAAAATTACGATGTGGCTGTAACGTCCTATTCACTGATTGCGAGAGATTTTGCGGAGTATCAGGCGCACGATTTCAGCTGCGAATTTCTTGACGAGGCGCAGTATATAAAGAACAGCTCCACGCAGACCGCCAAGGCGGTGAAATCCATCAGCAGCCGCTGTCGTTTCGCGCTGACCGGAACTCCTGTCGAAAACAGTTTCGCGGAGCTGTGGAGCATATTTGATTACATCATGCCGGGTTATCTTTTCAGCTACCGATATTTCCGGCAGCACTATGAGTCGCCCATCGTAAAGGACGAAAACACACAGGCAAGGCAGTCGCTGCAGCGCATTGTAAAACCGTTTATCCTGCGCAGAATGAAATCTGAAGTGCTGACCGAGCTTCCCGAAAAAACGGAAACCGTGCTGATTTCTGAAATGGAAAAGGAGCAAAGCAAGATCTATTCCGCGAATGTATCGGAGGTGCGCTCCGCGGTGACCGCTTCCGATGGCGGGAACACCGAGAAAATAAAGATACTCGCAATGCTGACGCGGCTGCGGCAGATATGCTGCGATCCGGCGCTGGTTTACGAGAATTACGCTGGAAAAAGCGCCAAGCTGGAGCAGTGCATGGAGCTTGTCGAAAGCTGCGTTAATTCCGGACACAAGGTGCTGCTGTTCTCGCAGTTCACGTCAATGCTCGATATTATCGCGGTGCGTCTGAACAGCGCAGGGACGAGTTATTTCATGCTGACAGGTTCGACAAAGCCGGCGCAGCGGTTGAAAATGGTGAACAGCTTCAACACTGATGATACAAGCGTGTTCCTGATTTCGCTGAAAGCGGGAGGAACTGGGCTGAACCTCACCGGAGCAGACGTTGTGATCCACTACGACCCATGGTGGAACAGCTCGGCAGAAAATCCGGCTTCCGACCGCGCATACCGGATCGGGCAGAAGAACAACGTTCAGATCTACAAACTCATCACCCGGAACACCATTGAGGAGAAAATCCGGGAGCTCCAGATGGCAAAATCGGGACTTGCAGATATTGTTCTCGGCGGGGAGGGCACCGGGAATATCATGAGCATGACCGCCGAGGAGATACTGGAGTTGCTGCGGTGATCATATGCAAAATGCCATGCTCGGTAATCGCAGCATGGCATTTGTTATTGATAAACTCGGGCGAATTGCCACTATCTCTTTTTGTAGATGACAAGCTCCGGATTCTCGCCGTTTACTTCGTATGTTGCAACCAGAATAAATTCCATATTTGCGATAACTCCGAAGCATACTCTGCCGCCGAACTCGCATTCAAGCTGATTTCCGAGATACGTTGTATTGTCGTCCAGAAATTTCACCGTTTTTCCGCTGGGAAGCCTGTATTCAAGATTAACATAGCTGCCGACAAGCGCGTTGAGCTTCGTCAGCTTCGGCATACCCTCGATATTCAGGGCATTTATCTCCTCAATAAGCTGCTTTTTGAACTGCTCGAATGCTCCGTTGCCGCCTAGCTCCTTATAACGTTTCCAGTAGTCGAGCTTGGGTAAGGTTTCCCGGAGGTAAGCCCTTGCTTCCTCCTCGGAATACCGCTCGTTTGCCATGCTCTTAACGCAGACGTCGATCAAGTCGTCCATGTCGCTGTACATATATTCTCCGTCGGCATAGCACCATTTGCAGTAATGCTCGTTGAAACAGCCGTCCTTTTCCCGTGAAATGCTGCTGTCCTCCAGAGGCATTCCGCAGCACTGGCAAACAAGCTTCATGGGCGAGCCAAGCAGTGTGTTTATCGAGACATCATACAGCTTTGACAGGAGTTTCAGCGTTTCGGTGTTCGGGACAGTTTCGCCGTTCTCCCAGCGGGAAACCGCCTGACGGGTCACGAATACCTTTTCGGCAAGTGCGTCCTGCGACAATCCATGCTTTGTGCGAAGCTCCAGCAGTACATTCTTTGGTTCCATAATAATACCACCCTCCATAACGTGATAGCTATATTGTACCACAGCTTATCTGGCAATGCAAGCAACTGTCTGTTGCGGAGGATTATAAAAATACTCAGGTATTTTGGAAGCTGTCCTCAAAAGAGTTATAACAGGTGATCGTTTAAAGAGCAAATAATGCATAATAAGCCAAATCAAAGATTGATATTCGCGTTTTCGCGAAAGGAACCAGTAATTTGCGTAATATACCAAATTATGTATTGAAAAAAGCTCTCCCATCTGTATAATAGAATAAAATGGATGTACTGTGTGAATACGGCACACGCATTATCGTAATATGCTATAAATGGCATGAAATTGATTTGGAGGTATTAATATGACAAAAACGAAAACACGGTTTCTGACCGTGGGTCTGGCGGTCATAGTGCTGCTTGCGGCGGCATTGTTCGTCATTCCCTCTTTGGGGACTACGGCAGACGCGGCATGGGACGGAACCACCATCGCCGGCACTTTTGCAGGAGGCAAGGGCACGCAGGACGACCCGTACCAGATCGCGAACGGCGAACAGCTTGCGTACCTTGCGCAGCAGGTCAATAACGACGCATTATCCGACGGCGAATATTTCGTGCTGACCGACGACATCGACCTCGGGGGCAAAGAGTGGATGCCGATAGGCTCGGATGATTACGATTTTTGGGGCATTTTCAACGGCAACGGGTATACTATATCCAACCTCAAGCCGACTGTCTACAACGGTTATACAGGTCTGTTCGGCAGTAACAGTGGCACTATCAGGAATGTTGATCTTGATGGGGTTGATGTTGTTTATACAGAGGGCTACGGTGCTGCGGCACTGTGCGCAAAAAACGGCACCTGGGGAACGATCGAGGGCTGCGCGGTTCTCGGCGGCAGAATAGACGCATCCAGCACTGATGCATCAGGCGTGGCTGCGGGTATCTGTGCCGTAAATTCCGGCAAAATCAACAAGTGCTACAATATGGCGGCTGTGACGACCAATACCATCGGCGCAGGAATTGTATACGCTAATGGTTCAGACGGCACCGTATCCAACTGCTATAACGCAGGCGAAGTTTCGGGTACGTCAACTTACAGAGGAACCATTGGCGGAATCTGCTCAGAAAACTACGGCAAAATTGAATACTGCCTGAATTATGGCGACGTAAAAAAATGCAAAGACCGCCGGCAGTATCTGCGCTTCAAACTATTATGGTGAATCAACAAGCACTAGTGAATACAGCACAATTAACTCGTGCTACAGCGACAGCAATGCCTGCAGTGCTGAGCCTATCGGATTCGCTGGCGGAGGCAGAGAGTCCGATGTTGGAAAAAAGACCACGGCAGAGCTTTGCGGCACTATCCCGAGCGGCTTTGACAGCACAATTTGGTCTGATGGCAGCAAGACAGCCAAGGTTGACGAGAATAATGCGAGAAAGCACACGGTGACATACACCTATCCGAGCCTTACCGGCGTTGGAAGTACGTATTCTGTTGAGGTAAAGGAGTACAACTTCAGTACTGGCGATTTCGAAAGCTGGAAGCCATACACCGAAATCGGCAAGGCTGAGGAATTTATCGCTATCGGAAACGATGAATCAAAGTGGGGCGGTAGCTATGTCCTCACAGCGGATATTGACCTCAGCGGCAAGACTGTCAAGCCGATAGGTGATGGGGTTAATGGTACATTCAAAGGCAATTTCAGCGGTGACGGGCATACTATCAGCGGCGTTAAGATAAACGGCAACAAAAACGTTGGTCTGTTTGGATATGCCGGTGACAGCAGCGGCAGCATGAGCACAATTATGAACCTCGCTGTCGAGGGCGATATAGTCGGCAAAGATAACGTTGGCGGCATTTGCGGATACGGAAATGAAAAAGTCGAAATTTTCGCTTGCTCGTTTAAGGGCAGCGTAAGCGGCAAAGATTGTGTCGGCGGTATCTGCGGAGTAATCTACAGGAGCTGTTACATTGAGAACTGTTTCAACTCCGGCACAATCGAGGGAACAGGCGACGTAGGCGGTTTGCTCGGTTATGTGAGTGATGTCGGGAATGTTAATAACAGCATAAATGTTGGCGAAGTTACCGGCAAAAATTTCGGTCCTATCTGTAGTGTTGCGTATGGTACAAATGCTAATAATAACTACTATAACTCGGACGTCTTTAGCGGCACTGACAGCAATGGCACTCCTAAGACCTCAGCAGAGCTTTGCGACAAGGACTCTTTCAATAGTCTGAATCTTAATAATTCCATTTGGCAAGCGGGCGGAATTACACGAACCACTGACGCTGAAAATAAGAGAATGAGCGTGGTGAATGCAAAATCTCCGAGCCTTATCGGCGTTGGAGAGCCGCTTTCCCTCGGCGAAGAAAAGCAGTACAACTTCAAGACTAACGGCGACAATGACGACTGGCAGGAATACACCGAAATCAACTCGGCAGACGATCTGGCTAAAATCAACGACAACCTCAGCGGCAGATATGTCCTGATGACAGACATCACTCTCGGTGACTTCACGCCCATAGGCAGCCAAGACGCTCCGTTCACGGGCAAATTCAGCGGCAACGGGCATAAAATAACCGCCAAAAATGCAGGTATTTTCGGCTACAACGAGGGCACTATTATGAACCTCGCTGTCGAGGGCGATATTACCGGCAGCGGCAATAATGTCGGCGGTATCTGCGGAACTAACAACGGCACAATTTTCGCTTGCTCGTTTAAGGGCAGCATAAAGGGGGCAGAATATGTCGGCGGTATCAGCGGATATAACAGCGGCACCGGCACCATAAGCAACTGCTATGCGATAGGCTCGGTTGAAGCGACCGTAGATCATGCGGGCGGAATCAGCAGCATAAATGATGGTAGTATGGCAATCAGGTACTGCTATTTCGCAGGAACAGCTGTGGCTCCCAACGACTACAACGCAATTTGCAACGGTTCCAGCCCAAACTGTTATTACGACAGGGAACTATTTAATATCAATAGTAACCTCAGTGAATCCATAGCCACGGAAAAGCTTTGCGATAGCGCTAAATTGCCGGAATATTTTAGCGCCGATATTTGGGAAACAGGCGAATTTTCCGTAAAATCAACTGATGGAAAATTCCGCACGGTAAGCTTCACATATCCTCGCCTTAAAGAGGGCTGCGAGGCTTATGCGTTTAACGATGTCAAGCAGTACAATTTCGGCATGGACGGCAAAGACGACTGGGCGCAGTTCAACGAGATCAACTCTTTGGACGATTTGAATAACATCAATAAAAATCACCATACAAACTTTGTCTTGATGACTGACATCGACCTCAACGGAGGTACATTATCGCCCCTAGTACCCAACAGTACGTTCTGGGGCAATTTCAGCGGCGACGGGCATACTATCAAAAATGGCACAATCGGCAGCGGCGGCGACTTTGCGGCTCTGTTCTCAAATAACAGCGGCTTGATTATGAACCTTGCAGTCAAATGCGACGTTTCCGGTGCTGATTTAGTCGGCGGTATCTGCGGAAGGAACCACGGCACAATTTACGGCTGCTCGTTTGAGGGCAGCGTTAAGGGTAATAAGTGGGTCGGCGGTATCTGCGGAGAAATGAGAAGCGGTGAAGGTGAACATATAAGTAACTGCTATGTAATAGGTACGATTGAGGCAACAGGCAATTTGGCAGGCGGAATCAGCGGCGATTCTAGGGGAGCTCAAAAAAAATATGCTGAATTCTTTCCTCCCAGAATTGAGAACTGCTATTTCGTGGGAACCGTGACCGTTCCCGAAAATGCGCAGAAAGACGCAATAACCGTTAAAACAACTGCTGACACATATGTGCTCACTGTCACGAACTGCTACTACAACAACGAGCTTTACACGGAAGCAAGCAGCAATAGCTCAGGTCTTACCACGCTTGAGATGACTTCTTCCAACGCGCTCACTACAATGGGGCTTGATACCTCTATATGGGAGAAGAAAGCCAACACGGTTGTTGACAGCGACGGCGAAAACGGCGCGGCATATTACCCCTCGATAAAGGGCAGCACGCACGTTCCGTCCGAGAAGTTCACTGCAAGCCTTACGTTTGAGAGAACGGACAACAAGAAGCTTACCTACCTTGATGAATTTGAAATCAGGTACGGCGGCGAGATCGTGTTTGCAAACGGCGTCACTATAAAGCTGGACAATACCAACTGCGAGTTATCGGCATCCGATGACGTTGATGACAGCTATTTGTATATTGTCGATTTTGACAATGTGACGTCGGATATGTTTGTGACAACTGTTGCATCGGCAGGGGAAATTACCTATACGTTCAAATGCCCGCCGAGAACGAACTCTAATGTGAGTGAACTCCTGCCAAGCGAAGGCTTGACAAAGGGCTTTTCCATAGACGCAGCAAAATATACCCTTACGGCGGACGATTTTGAGGTAGAATTACCTACTGACCCCATATATAACGGCAAGCCTTGGAACGCTACGGCAAAAATTAAAGAAAATACTCAGCTGGCAATGTATAAAGGCTGCGGCGACATCACCGTGAAGTATTATGACATGACAACGGGCGAGGAAGCCGAGCCGATAAACGCGGGCAAATATCTGGTGAAGCTGGACGTTTCCGAGAGCGAAAACTGCTATGCGGCAACGGACCTCACAGCAGACGGCAATATATGGTCTTTCACAATAGAACAGGCAGAATATTATCCCGCACCTGTCAACGTGGCATACAACTGGGCAACAACGGGCGAACATTTCGTCTATGTAGATTTTCCTGCGGATATGGGAACGATTAGCAAAATCCATGACGCCGAAATATCATGTGACGCTTCTGTCATTTCGAACGCTCGTTACGAGGACGGAAAGGTGTACTTCACATTCAGCGACGCAAACACCGAACAGGATATCCGCAAAATGGCGTTAATTGAGTGCAAGATCGACAGCCAGAACTATCAGACTATCACCGCCAAGGTTTACGTTACGCTTAGCGGTCTGGAGAATCAGGAAGCACCCAGTGCCGACAAATTCGACCTTGTTCTGAAAAACAACGGCAGCGACATCACAGCCGAGATAAAGACAGAGCTTACCGGCGTAGAGTTCAGCTTTGACGGAGTGTTATGGAGCACTCGTTTCTCGACCCCCGCACAGCATGATGAGCTTATCGTAGGATATATCCGTTATGCGGCGACATCTACGCACAACGCAAGTGCGCCGTCGTTCAAAAAGGTAAGGTCAGGTCACGGCGACATCTCTGCAAATCATTACGACAGGGTAGAACCCTCCTGCGTAGACGATGGCAATATCGAATACTGGGAATGCACTCAGTGCAACAAGAAATTCAGCGACGCTGAGGGGCTGAATGAGGTCAAGACAGTCGTTCTTGCCGCGCTCGGTCACAAACTCTCTGCGGCGGTAGAGGAAAACAGAGTTGAAGCAACCTGCGTTGTTGACGGCTCATATGACGAAGTGGTTTACTGCTCCGTTTGCGAGGAGGAATTTTCCAGAACTCACCACACGATCCCAGCACTGGGTCATAAATGGGAAACCAAGTGGAGCCACGACGAACACGACCACTGGCACAAGTGTGAAAACTGCGATGAAATCAATGATAAGGCGGCGCACATTTCCTCAGGAGCGGCGACAGAAACAACTCCGGAAACCTGCACCGTGTGCAGATACGTTATTTCTCCGGAACTCGGACATATTCATGCAAACCATTTGACCGAGGTTCCGGCAAAGACACCAACCTGCATAGAGGACGGCAACAAGGCATATTTCAGATGTGAATGCGGCAAGCTGTTCACCGACAGCACCGCAGCGACCAAAACCACACTCGCAGATGTCACGATAAAGGCAGAGGGTCACAAGTTCGGCGACTGGGTAACTACAAAGCAACCCACTTACACTACCACCGGAATAAAGACCAGAACCTGCTCCGCTTGCGGCGCGACCGAGGAAGACACGATTCCGAAGAAAACAGGCGGCTCTTCCGGCGGTGGAAGCTCCAGACCGAGCACACCGACTGAAACCAAGCCCGCAATAAACGGTTCACAGAAGAGCTGGTCTGACATCGCGGCAGACGTAGCGAAGCTTCCGGTAGGCGGTTCAGCGACAATCAGCATGAACGGCGAAACTACAGTTCCGTCCGACGTTATCAGGTCTATAAAGGACAGCAAGGCAAAGGTAGAGTTCGTTATCGATAGCACAAGAAGCTGGATAGTGGACGGCTCGAAGATAACCTCGGCTTCTGCGGCTGACTTCTCAATACTTCCCGGAAACGCTGATAAGAGCGTGCTCCGCGGGGTTATCGGCGCGGATATCAAAATCAAGGATACCGGAGTTCCGGCTGACCTTAAGCTGACATTCCGCAGGGAGTTCGCGGGTCAGTTCGCGAACGTCTATAAGCTGACTGACGGCAAGCTGGTGTTCCAGAACTGCGTTAAGGTCGATGAAAACGGCATTGCGACAGTTTCCGGAGTAAATACAAATGGCGAGTATGTCGTAATGGTTTGCAAGTTCAGCGACAGATCCGGCGACATGAACAATGACGGCATTCTGAATGCGATTGACGCATCGTCTGTCCTCAAAGGCATTGTTGGAATCGCGGACGGAGAGAATCCCCTTATGGGCGATTACAACGGAGATGGAGTTGTTAACGCGCTTGACGCGGCAGCAATACTGAAAGCAATAGTCGGAATCGCGGCATAATCTATCCGAATAATTAACGATGGGCGTACAGAGATGTGCGCCCATTGACTTTAACTAATATGCTTCATATGCCGCTCCGTGCAATGCATCAAATTCCGGCTATAAGTTTGAGTATTGCCGAAGCGTCAAGCGCATTGACTGTTCCATCTCCGTTGAAATCAGCCATCAGCGGATTTGTTCCAGATTCTGCACCGATAATGCTCTTGAGTATTGCCGAAGAATCACGCTCGTCAAGAACGCCATCGTTGCTCATGTCGCCCACAATGTCGCTGAACTTGCATACCATCACAACATATTCGCCCTTTGAATCCGTACCGGAAACTACCGAAGTGCAGTCATCTCCGACTCGTGCGCAGCTCTGGAATACAAGCTTGCCGTCAACAACCTTATAGAGATTTGCGAATTGACCTGCGAATTCCTTGCGGAATGTAAGCTTCAGGTCAGCGGGAATGCTGATATTGTTTATCTTGATATCCGCGCCGGTAACTCCGCGAAGCACGCTCTTATCAGCTTTGCCGGGGAGAATTGAGAAGTCTGCCGCAGAAACGGTGATTATCTTCAAGCTGTCAATTATCCAGTTCTTGGAACTGTCAGCTACAAGTTCAATTTTCGCCTTCGATTCACTGATAGCCTTGATTACATCAGCAGGAAGTTTTGTTTCACCGTTCATATTAATAACTGATGTACTTCCGGCAGGAAGATTCTTGATATAAATACAGATATCTGACCAGCTCTTTGATTTTCCGTTGATAGTAGGATTAGTATCAGTCGCAGCAGGCTTGGTCGGTCTGGAGCTTCCACCGCTGCTTCCAGAGGTCTTTTTGGTGAATGATGCGGAGGTTACAGTGCTGTCCTGCGAAAGCTCGCTGTGAAGTATCACAATGTCGTAAAGCCGGGTTTTATCAGCGTTGCAGAGCAGCGAATACAGACACACCGAAAGCGGACGAGCGTATTTTTCGTTGCAGGCGCAGCAGATATTCACCGATCTGAAAGAGGGAGAAAGGCTAGGCATATCTTTATCCTCCAGGTACGGTTTGCTTAATTATATGTCATTTTCTGTTAAACATACTTTTATTATACTATATGATCGGGTGGTTGTCACCTATTTTATAGGATTTTTTGGTATCAAGAATTATCAGTAATGACATCTTTTATACCTCGCTCCGGCTTATTTCAATCAGCTTTTCTGAAATTCCGGACATCTGCGCAAAGGCTTCCTCCATCGCAGGGGCAGAATCGGCGACATTCGATTGATGTTCTGCGCTTTCCTAATGATCTTCTGTGTTTCAATAACAGCCTTGTTGGAGCGGCTCTGAGTTCAAGAATCCCTGCTGCTTTGTCCATTGCACTGCCTATTTTCTCAATGCAATCGTAAACCCGATATGCGCTTTGCTTGCCATCAGTTTCTAAGAACGAACTCAGTGCTTTACTTTCATTGACATTACATGTATAATATGATATAATCGAGATAAACAGTAATCGTTCAGACAGAAAGGAAAACCGCCATGCCGCTGCAAATCGTCAGAAACGACATCACAAAAATGAATGTTGACGCAATAGTCAACGCTGCGAATACATCGCTTCTTGGGGGCGGCGGTGTTGACGGCTGCATTCACCGCGCCGCAGGTCCGGAATTGCTGGCTGAGTGCAGAAAACTCGGCGGCTGCGAAACCGGAAGTGCCAAAATCACAGGCGCCGGAAAACTCCCCTGCAAATATGTGATCCACGCCGTAGGTCCGCGCTGGTTCGGCGGAAAATTCGGCGAGCGCGGCAAGCTTATTTCCTGCTATCGCACGGCTCTTGAACTGGCAAGCGAACACGGCTGTGAAACGGTCGCGTTTCCTTTGATCTCATCGGGGATTTACGGCTATCCGAAGGATCAGGCGCTTCGAATTGCTGTCGATACCATCAGCGAATTTCTGTTTGATAACGACATGACGGTCTACATCGTCGTATTTGACAAAAAAGCATATCAGATAGGCAGGAAGCTTTTTTCCGACATTGCCGGGTACATAGACGACAACTATGTGGACGAGCATACAGATTTCAACGCTGAGCGCCTGCGCCGAGCGAGCACGTTCAGAAATTCCCGGGCGATATGTGAAGAAGCTGCCGAACCTGATATGATGATAGCTGCTCCAATGGCAGCTTCATCGGAAATGTCACTTGACGAGGCTCTGAAGCAGATCGATGAGAGTTTTTCGGAAATGCTCCTGCGCAAAATTGACGAGAAAGGCATGACGGACGCGCAGTGCTACAAGAAAGCAAATATTGACCGCAAGCTGTTCTCAAAGATCCGCAGCGATAAGATGTACAAGCCAAGCAAACCGACTGTTATTGCGTTTGCTGTCGCTCTTGAACTGCCGTTGGAGGAAACACGGGATATGCTCATGAAAGCAGGATTTGCGCTGTCGCATTCAAATAAATTTGATATCATCATTGAGTATTTCATCAGGAACGGAAACTACAACATCTTTGAAATAAACGAAGCCCTGTTCGCCTTTGACCAGAACCTGCTCGGAGCATAAAAATGTCGCCTGCCATGCGACCACGGCAGCCCGATAAATCCGTATAATATGAATGTAAGGTGACGGCCGAGCAGTCATATTTTCATATACGGAGGTATTCAGGCATGAAAAAGAACTTAACAGAAATCGTATTTATCCTTGACCGGAGCGGCTCTATGAGCGGGCTTGAAGCGGACACGATCGGCGGCTTCAATTCCATGATTGAAAAGCAGAAGAATGCCGAGGGCGAAGCGCTGATTTCCACAATTCTATTTGACAACACAAGCGAGGTGATCCACGACCGCGTAAACGTCCGTAACATCACACCGCTGACAAGAGAGGACTACACAGTCGGCGGTTGCACCGCGCTTCTGGACGCAATAGGCGGCGCAATTCACCACATCGGGAATGTCCATAAATACGCGCGAGCCGAGGATGTACCCGAGCATACGCTGTTCGTAATTACTACTGATGGAATGGAAAATGCAAGCCATAGGTATGATAGCAGAAAGGTCAAAAAAATGATCGAGCGGCAGAAAGAAAAGTACGGCTGGGAGTTCCTTTTCCTCGGCGCAAACATTGACGCAGTTGAAACGGCAAGGAACTTCGGGATCGGCGAGGACCGCGCTGTAAACTACAACTGCGACAGCGAGGGAACACAGCTCAATTACGATGTGCTGAGTAAGGCAATATGCTCTGTACGGTGCAGCGCACCGCTTTCTTCCGACTGGAAGGAGGAAATTGAGAAGGACTATGAAGCCCGTAGGAGCGGCGGAAGAAAACGATGAGGGCTGCCGCAGTTCAGGGCATAGCAGAGTTTTCGCACAAGTCGTATAGTTCCGTTCACGCATAATTTCCGTCTCGGGAATATGAAAAAAGAGCAGCCGTGCGGCTGCTCTTTGCTGGGTTAACGTGCGCGATAAACTGGAATTTAACGTACTTTCTTTGAAAGATAAAGAACAAGGTCATCATCGTTAGTATAAATTGTATCATAGGGTGTGCATATTTTATCCTTATACCATACTCCCGAACCATCGGGAATATAACATCTTTTAACATACATTCTTTGCGCACTTCCATACCCATTATGAATGCGATGAAAGCCGACGAAATAAGGCTGTATGCCTTACGAGGAGGTTTGACGACGAAGATGGCGCGCACTGCACATTTTCGCTCACATGAGGTTTTTAGAGGTGACCTTATGATACCACAAAACAGCTAATAAAACTATTTGACTTCTCCAGTGAGGAGTGTTCTGTCTGAGCATTTATCCATGGAGATAATGATTACCCACTTGATTTTTTCAAAAAAACAGGGTATAATATAGTCAAATCATGATTTAGTAAATCGCGATTAGCAAAGATGAGGTGCTCATATGTTTATTGGAAGAGAGTCGGAACTAAATTTCCTCGAAGAGCGTTATAGCAGTAATAAAGGCGAACTGGTCGTATTGTACGGTCGAAGGCGCGTTGGCAAAACCGAAACGTTAAAACAATTCTGTAAGGACAAACCCCACCTGTTCTTTTCTTGCCGTGAATGCACAGACAAGCTCCAGCTAAAGAATTTTTCAGAAAAGCTGTTAAAGGAGAAAATCCCCGCAAGCGCATATATATCTGAGTTTGCGGATTGGGAGAAAGCATTCCGCAGCATAACCGAACTGCCTTACGGTGAAAAGAAAAAGCTCGTTGTAATAGATGAGTTTCCTTATATGTGCAAAGGCAATGAGAGCATTCCATCTGTTTTGCAGAATCTCTGGGACGACCTGCTGAAAGACGAAAATATTATGCTCATTCTCTGCGGCAGTGCAATGAGCTTTATTGAAAAAGAACTGCTCGCAGAGAAGAATCCGCTTTACGGTCGTGCTACCGGAATATACAAAATGACCGAGATGGGGTTTTATGACGCAGCAAAATTTTTCCCGGATTATTCTCCAAAGGAAAAAGTAATAGCTTATTCTATTCTTGGCGGTATTCCGCACTATCTGAACCAATTCGACGGCAGCAGGACGCTAGAAAAGAATATCAAAAAGAGCATTCTCTCAAAAGGCAGCGCTCTTTACAGCGAGGTAGAATTTCTACTGCGCCAGGAGCTGCGCGAAACGCCTGTTTATAACTCCATTATTGAGGCTGTTGCTCTCGGAAACACAAAGCTGAATGAAATCAGTATGAAGTCGCTTATAGACGACACCTCTAAAACCAGTGTATACCTGAAAAACCTCATTGAGCTTGGAATTATCGAGCGTGAGTTTTCCATTTCGGAAAGTATAAAGGAAAAAGCAAATTCAAACAAGGGCTTGTATCGGATAACTGATAATTTCTTTCGTTTCTGGTACGCCTTTGTGTTCACAAATATGTCTGAACTGGAAGGCGGAGATGTGGACGGAGTATACAAGTACTCGGTTGAACCGCTGCTTCATGAATTTGCAGCGATGCCATTTGAGGATGTCTGCCGCGAATATGTCAGAGAATTGCAAAAGGCTGGTAAGCTGCCATTCAGATATGCTAAAATGGGCAGATGGTGGGGCAGAACAACCGTAAGACGAGGGCAGGACACTGAACTTGCCGATACAGAAATCGACCTTCTTGCAATATCAAAGCAGTCTGACCAGTACCTTGTAGGTGAATGCAAATTCAAGGGGAAGCCATTCAGATATTCAGAATATCTTGACACGACCGCAAAGCTATCAAACTACAAAGATAAGGCTGAATTTTACTATTATCTGTTCTCGGAGTCAGGTTTCGATGAAAAAATCGTTGAAGAATCCGGGAGAAGTAACGGCAGCATAGTTCTGTGCGGATTAGACGATATAGTCAGCTTCAAATGAGCTGCTCACATCCATGTATTAACTGACATAATAATATGATTATTGGGAGCGTTGCACATCACAGGCAATGCCCCTTTTCTTTTTTAACTGCTCGGAAGCTGCTTTGGAAGTTACGCAAGCAGCTTTCGAGCATAACCACAAGTAATCGTGTGTAATGCATAAAGCTGATTTCTCAAAATAAAGTGACTTTGTCCTCCTGACGCTCAGCCCAGCTGCGTGACACAGCAGCACTGACCGCGTACCCTATCTGACGGTCAACGTTTGCACCGCAGGTGTACCCTATCGTCTTTGCCGTCTCCCTTGACCCGCTGAAGAACACGGACATGAAATATCGCTGCGGTGCGGTTTCAGCAATCCAAGCTATTTGCGGAGGTGTTCCGGAAATCGCCGGGATGTTCTCCGAGGTAATTCAGATTGAGAAATGGGAACCTCTAAAAACCGGTTTGAAAAGGGAAAATGGGTAGAGTGCGCCGAAT
>ERZ1027059.18-NODE-18-length-63623-cov-10.959005_pt1 | contig 63623 bp, 56 predicted proteins | sample MGYA00519425_ERZ1027059 | MGnify/ENA primary metagenome ERZ1027059 (study PRJEB26926, sample SAMN06164566) | human gut metagenome | biome: ENVO:00009003; feature: ENVO:2100002; material: ENVO:00002003 | host: Homo sapiens | place: USA | collected 2012 ... | reverse complement strand
CTTTCACACATCAAAGCACAAAATCGCTTGACATTTTTCGCGAATGGTGATATAATGTGTGTTAGATATATTGCAAAAGAAGGAGATACATAAAAATGCCAATGAACTTCCGCAGAAAGCTGCCTGTTCCCAAGGAGATAAAGGAGCTTTACCCGCTGAGTGACAAGATAAAGTCCATCAAGGCTGAGCGTGACGCAATGATCGCTGATGTGTTCACCGGCAAGTCTGACAAATTCCTGCTGATCATCGGGCCGTGCTCTGCTGACAACGAGAATTCGGTCATGGATTACACCAGCCGTCTTGCAAGACTCCAGGAGCAGGTCAGGGACAAGATAATCATTATCCCGAGAATCTACACCAACAAGCCGAGGACCACCGGCGAGGGCTACAAGGGAATGATACACCAGCCCGACCCCACCAAGGGCGAGGACATGCTGGAGGGTCTTATCCATGTGCGCAAGCTGCACACCCGTGCCATTGAAGAAACCGGTCTTGTCTGCGCGGACGAAATGCTCTACCCCGAGAATTACCGCTACCTGTCCGATATACTTAGCTATGTCGCAGTAGGCGCGCGTTCCGTCGAGGACCAGGAGCACCGTCTTACCGCCAGCGGCATGGAGTGCCCCTGCGGCATGAAGAACCCCACCAGCGGCACTATCTCCATCATGCTGAACTCTATCCGTGCAGCGCAGAGCAGCCACACATTCATCTATCGCGGCTGGGAAGTCAACACGGACGGCAACCCGCTGGCGCACGCTATTCTCCGCGGCGCGCAGAACAAGCACGATCAGACTATCCCGAACTATCACTACGAAGATCTCAAGCTGCTGTACGATATGTACCAGGAAAAAAACCTCAAGAATATGGCATGCATCGTGGACACCAACCACTCCAACAGTGGTAAGAAGTACCTCGAGCAGATAAGAATTGCCAATGAGATACTCCACTCCATGCGCCACTCCTCCGAGATACGCAGCATGGTAAAGGGTCTGATGATCGAAAGCTACATCGAGGACGGCGCTCAGAAAGTCGGCGAAGGCGTTTACGGCAAGTCCATCACCGACCCCTGCCTCGGCTGGGAAAAGAGCGAAAAGCTGGTTCTTGAGATCGCAGATCAGCTCTGATCTGATTCGAAATTTATAAATAATATCAAAAGCGTTGACGGGAAAGCAGTAGTCCCGGAGTGTTCCTTTCAGAGAGCCGCTGTGTGGTGCGAAGCGGCAGGAATTCCGCGATGAAATACCTCCCTGAGCGGCGGTGCGAAAGCGCATTTGCGTGTGTAGTCCTGCACGGGTAAGCCCGTTATAGCTGCCACAAGGCGGGAATTTCCCGCGAACTGAGGTGGTACCGCGATAATTCGCCCTCTTTGAGTTTTGGCTCAGGAGGGCGTTTTTATTTCGAAAGGAGAAAAATATGAAGCGTGTTCACATCACAGCATTATCCCTCGTTTCAGCAGCATCAGTTTTAGCGCTCAGTATTGCGGCGTGCGCTGCGGAACCCTCCGGCAGCTATCCATTTGAAGCGCAGAGCTTCACCTATTACGGAGAACTGGCGGCGTTTTCAGCGGATCTGCCTGCGTTCACCGCAGGCAGCTATGAACCTGGCGACGGAAGCTCCCGGGAGGTCGGCGACGGTTCGACTGAGTGGCAGCTTTTCAACGCGGAATGGGAGAACGGCAGCATTTCCTGTGCGTTCCATCAGAGCGAGCTTGGCTTCGACGGCGAGGCAGCGTTATGGAGGGAAATGGACGATGTAGTCCAGTATTCCGTTAAAGACGCGGACGGAATGCCGCTTAACGTAGTGGGAATGAGCTTTTATGACTACAATTCCTACATTGCTGAAATGCCCTGGGATGACGGGACCTGGATAAACATTACCGTTACCGTTCCAGAGGACAAGATGGAAGAATACCGCGACGATATGCTGAGCATGTTCGGAACATTCACCCGGCTTGACCCGGCTTCCGATGGACAATCGGCGGAAGAAACTGCTGAAGTCACAGCGGAAAGCACCGAAACGGAAACGGCAAATATCACAGATGAAGCAAATCCCTCGGATACCACAGAATATGACGGTGACGATACTGCTGAAAGCGGCTCTCTGGACGACGTTAAGGGTTCTCCGGACACTGGCGCTGGATCTGCGGCGGTATTCGCCGGACTGGCTGCAGCTGCTGCCGTGGCAGTGTTCCTGACTGGAAAGAAACGCTGAATTTCCGGCGGCTGACAGGGAACAATACCCCGGAGGTGATTATATGCAGTTCACATTCTGCCCCGATTGCGGCGGCAGGCTTATTAAAAAATCCATCGGCGACGAGGGCGAAATTCCGTTCTGCAACAGCTGCGGGCGCCCGTGGTTCAGCTTTTCATACCCCTGCGTGATATGCCTGCTGACTGACGGCGCGGGGAATTACGCGCTGATACGCCAGACCTATGCGACAAAAAATTACGTCTGCGTTGCGGGATTCATCAAGGAGCACGAAACCGCTGAGCAGACCGCAGCCCGCGAGATATGCGAGGAAACCGGGCTGGAAGTGCTGAACATGCGCTACGTAGGCAGCTATTACTACCCCAAGCACGATAATCTGATGCTGGGTTATCTCTGCACCGTAAAGCGCGGTGAATTCCGTCTGTCTGGAGAAGTCGAGCGAGCCGGGTGGTTCGGGCTTGAAGAAACCCGCGAACTGCTGAGCCACGGCACAGTTGGAAAGGAGCTGCTGAGGGACTCCCTGAAACAGGGAACGCAGAAAGGTTGGTTTATATGAAAAAAGCAATTTTAGTTCCGGGGCTTGCGCTGGTTTTGCTGGTTTCCGGCTGTTCCGGTCAGGGCGCTGCAGCGCAGAAGTTCTCATGCGACGAAATTTCGTTCAGCATTTCCGTCCCGGATTATGTGGGATATGAAATTTGCAACGGGGAACACAGTCATTACAGTTTCCCTGCTTTTGACAAGCGCGTCAGCATTGCCGGGACCGGCGACAGCGACAAGCCCGTCACCATGAGCATAGAGTACATCGAAAACAACGCCGGGAACACGCTTCTTGACGTCAGCGATGAAATGGCGGTCAATTACCCGGAGGCGTACAGCTTTGAGGAGATAACGACAGACGGAAAGTCCTCGTATATTTCCACTGCCGTAATATCCGATGAACTTATGACGATAAGCTGCGACTACATGCTCAGCGACACCGCATGGTTACAGGTAGCATATACCGCAAAAACCGAAGAGCGCGAGCAGTACCGCGGAGAACTTGTCAAATCTCTGAAAGAACTTAAATTCACATAAAACGGCTCACTGAAAGGGGTGATATCAATGGAAATCAAGGTTTCCATCGCTTATAGGGAGCATTCCCGTTAACAAAAGCTAAAAATAATTTAACATATCAAGGAGAAAAACAATGACACTTTACGACGAATTAGTAGCACGCGGTCTTATCGCGCAGGTCACCAATGAGGAAGAGATCAAAAAGATGATCAACGAGGGCAAGGCGACATTCTACATCGGCTTCGACCCCACCGCCGACTCACTGCATGTTGGTCACTTCATGGCTCTCTGCCTTATGAAGAGACTGCAGATGGCTGGCAACAAGCCCATCGCGCTTCTCGGTGGCGGTACCGGAATGATAGGCGACCCCTCCGGCAAGTCCGACATGAGAAAGATGCTCACCCCGGAAACTATCCAGCACAACATCGACTGCTTCAAGAAGCAGATGAGTCGCTTCATCGACTTCTCCGACGGCAAGGCAATAATGGTCAACAACGCAGACTGGCTGATGAACCTCAACTACATCGACGTTCTGCGTGAGGTCGGCGCATGCTTCAGCGTAAACAAGATGCTGTCCTTTGAGTGCTACAAGCAGCGCTGGGAACGCGGTCTGACGTTCCTGGAGTTCAACTACATGATCATGCAGAGCTACGACTTCTACATGCTGTTCCAGAAGTACGGCTGCAACATGCAGTTTGGCGGCGACGACCAGTGGGCTAACATGCTTGGCGGCACTGAGCTTATCCGCAAGAAGCTCGGCAAGGACGCTCACGCAATGACCATCACTCTTCTGCTGAACTCCGAGGGAAAGAAGATGGGCAAGACCGAAAAGGGCGCCGTATGGCTTGACCCCGAAAAGACTTCCCCGTTCGAGTTCTTCCAGTACTGGAGAAACGTTGCCGACGCCGATGTAATGAAGTGCATACGCATGCTGACATTCCTGCCCATCGAAGAAATCGAGGCAATGTCCAGCTGGGAAGGCAGCCAGCTGAACAAGGCAAAGGAAATTCTTGCATACGAACTGACGAAGCTTGTTCACGGCGAAGAGGAAGCTAACAAGGCTCTGGACGCTGCAAAGGCTCTGTTTGGCGGCAAGGGCAACACCGAGAATATGCCCACCACCGAGCTTGAACTCCCCGAGGGAAAGATAGGCATACTTGACCTGATGATGGCAACAAAACTGGTAACTTCCAAGCGCGAGGCAAGAACGCTCATCGCTGGCAAGGGCGTGGCAGTCAACGATGTCATCGTCGAGGACGTAAACGCTGAGATCACCATTGACCCCGAAGTAATTATCCGCAAGGGCAAGAAGGTTTACCACAAGGTAGTCAGAAAGTAATTTTACAGCACATAGCACCAGCGGGACGAAATTCCTTTCGTCCCGCTTTTTGTATAAAAAATGGAGCCGATAAAATCAGCTCCATCAATGGGATCTCTCCCTTATTATCAGTCAAACCGCCTTGCCGTAGATATACCTAATAAAACCCGCTAACCAGCAGGGTGGGTAAAATCGCCTAGTGGCTTCACGCTCCCTATCTTCCGCAGTACGGGAGGTCTGCAATCCACCGCCAGAGTCGAGATCCCTTTTACAACATGTTCGGATTATAAACAGTATATCCACACGTACAAGGCAGTAAGCTAACAAGAATAGTATTTACAGAAACAACAGAACTATTACTGTAAAATCCCGCCATCATCATCGGACATATCTTCAAGCGAGAACAGAGCCTTTAAGAAAAGCTCGCCGATCTTCTGGTTTTCTTCTTCGTCGTCGATAGAGGTAAGAAGCAGCTCGTCGTCGTTTTCTTCGCCCTTGAGTACTACGAACTCGTCCGGTTCCTCTTCGTCGTCAGACTTCGGAAGCAGCGCATAATAAACATCGCCCTTGTATTCCATGCTGGAAATGCACTCGAATTCGGTGGTTACTCCGTCCTCGTCGTCCAGCGGGATATATGTTTCTTCAAAGAAGCGGAAAACAGCGGTATCGCCTGCTTCGTCAGTCAGCGTAACTGTGCCCTCATTCTCGTCGAACGTCACATTTTCATTTTCAGCCATACAGTTTCCTTTCCGTGCGCCGGACTTTGCTCCGGTTCTTCACTGATTATATTTTACACCAAAACCGCAGCGTTGTCAAGGGCTTTTTCATACATTCTGCACATTGGGAGACTATTGCTCATTTCCTGCAAATGCTTGTCGCGGGAATTCAGTGCTTATAGATAACAGAAAGCCAGCACAAAATGCAAATCAAACAAAAAACGGCACCACCGAAGTGATGCCGTTTGTGTCAAGCTATATCAGCTGTTTAAATTACTTTCTCTTCTTGGAAACGAGAACAGCGCCAGCAGCCAGAACAGCTACGCCAGCAACAGCAGCGATACCCTCAACGCCAGTGTCAGGAGAACCCTTATCAGCGCCTGCAGTTGTGTCAGCAGGTGTAGTAGCGTCAGCAGTTGTAGCGTCTTCAGCTGTTTCAGCTGCAACGTCGCCGCCACCGATACCAGAAATTGTGAAGGTTACAGACAGGCTGTCATCGAAAGACCAGTCAGTAGAAATAGGAGCGTCCTTAGCAGTGTCGCCGTAAGCATTGTAGATCTCAAGTCTGATCTTGCCTTTGCCCTCGATATCGCCATAGATGAGCTTGCTCTCGTCAACAGCGATGTCGGTGGAAGTGCCATCAGTGTTTGTAGCAGTGATAACAACATCAGAGATTGTCAGACCAGCAGCCTGAGCGAAAGCCATCTTCTCTGCACCAGTCTGCAGAGCCTCATAGCCCTCAGCGTCCTTACCGCAGCCGAGCTCAGTAGCCAGACCGTCGATATCTACGCAGAATACTGTAGCGCCTGTAGCGGTAGCGGGAACCATCTCAGCAGTTTCCTCATCTTCGAACTCGAAGCCGCTTACAGAAACGGTGTATGTACCGTCAGTTGTAACATCGGTGTCGTGACCTGTAGCAGCGCCTGCCTCCATGTTGGAGCAAGACCAGTCGCCGGAAGCGTACATCAGGAATGTGTCGTGAGCACTAGCTGTTGCAGCGAGAACTGCAGTGCTTACTACTGCTGCAGAAGCTGCAGCCAGAATCTTTGTAATCTTCATGATAAAAATCCTCCATAAAATTCTAGACAGATGTAGACAGACTACGCCTATCCATACATATATTTTATAACATTACGGCATATTTTTCAACTGTAAGATTGCACAAACTTCAAACGATTACACGCTGAATTTTTCACGCATCTTACAAAAAATAATGCAGCAAGCGGAACTTAACGGCACATTTAAGTAAGCAAATCGCAGATATTAAGTAAATTACCTCTTTCTGAAATTGGGGTTGTCATCAGGCTCTTTCATGATCGCGTCAAAAAGGCGCTGCGTCTTGCTGGAACGCCGTTTTTTATCCTTCAGCATGTTGAGTTCATCATGGGACGCTGCAGCAGGCTCTTCGTAAAGATGCCTGTCCTCCGTCCATATACCGCTCGGTACCTCCTGCTGCGGCTGATTTTCAGATTCCGGCGCGGTGCGGCGCTTTTTGGACGGAGCACGGCGCGGCTCTTCTGCCGGCTTTTGGGGCTGTGGCTTCTTCTGTTCAGGATTTTCAAACGGCTCCTGGCTCATGTCATTCTCTGACTGCTCCAGCACGTCAAATATCGACCCTATCTCCCAGAACGGATCCTCGGGCTGCTCAATTTTCGGTTCCTCTGCCGGGACTTCAGGCGCCGGCTCAGGTCTTGAAACTGCTTCGAATGCCGCGTCAGCCTTAGTGACTGTACCTGCCATCCTGCCATATGCAGATATCGCTGCAGCGTTTTTCCTGATGACCCTGGGCGCTGGTTTAGGTTCGGGCGCCTTTTCAGGCTCTGCGGGCTTTTCCCATTCGGGCGACGGCTCGGACGGCTCCTCAAAACGCTCCTCGGTGACTTCCGGCTCTACGGCTGTATTCTCAGCAAATGCCCTGAAACCGCTTTCCGGTGATTGAACCGCAGGCTTCTGTTCGGATTTCGCGCTTTCAGCAAAAGGCTTAAAACCGCTTGGTTCGGGCTGACTTGCAGCGGGTGCTTCGTTCCTTAGTGGTTTTGCTTCCTGACGCTGCGGACGCGGTGTTACTGCTGGTTCCGCATTCTCACCGAATGCCCTGAACCCGCTGTTACCGCGCTGCCGGAATGTATTCTCAGCCTCGCGGGGTGCACTCTCATTCTCGCCAAAATCCGGAAGTACGCGTTCCTGCCGCGGCGCTTCCTGCTTTAACGGCATCTGATACGGCCTTGTTTCGGCGAATGCCTGCTCGCCCCTGATTATGTGCGAAACCGGGCGTGCCTGAGATTTCTGACGTTCCACGCTTGGTGATGTGAAGAATCCCTCCCTGCGCTGAACAGGCTCCTGTACCGGCTCCGGCTCGGGAACGGGTTCCGGCTGCCTGCCGATATCGCTCCTGCTGATGCGCTCCGGCACGAACGGCTTCACCACACGCTCGTGGACTTCTGCCACCGGCTTTTTCACTTCGACAACGGGGTTGCTCCTGGAAATATCCATGGTGCGTGAATACGCGATGAACGCCGTCAGGTCGTCAGGCTGTATCTCGCCGTTGTTGACCTTGGTTTTCATAGCCTCGAGGTAAATGCGCCAGCTTTCGTACTCTTTCAGGCTCATGGAGCCGTCCGTCACCCTGCCGTACATCTCGTCCATTATCTGGCTGCACTGGCGCTCCATCTCGGGTGTGACCCTGCTGCGCGGGTGCTCAGCCTCGTATATTTCAAGGCATGTCCTGCCGCCCGGACCGGGCAGCGAGCAGTATTCCTCGGTGTATTCGCTGTCCCTGACGTAATATCTTCCGCAGCGTTTGCAGCGTGCGAGCCAGCCGCCGCTTTCAAGCAGGGCGTCTATTTCAAGGTCAACTGCCGCTTTAAGTCCGCAGGGCATGTATATCTTGCCCGGGGCGTTTTCCATTGCGGGGCGCGACATGTTGTAGCTTCCCAGTTCCTGCGCCAGCGCTGATTTCATGTGCGAAAACGCGTCCATCGCAATCTGGTCAGCCATGATCTCATACGAGCCGATGTCCGAATAGTCGTCGGAATAATCAAAGTCTGCCAGCGCATTCTTCATTATGTCCTTGGAAATACTCGGGTACATAAAAGGCGCAGACGGAGCGCGCCCCGCGGAAAACACCTGCGTTACCCCAAGGTCCTCCAGCCGGCAGCCAAGCTCCCTTGCGGTGACGCTGAACATCAGGTCAAAATAGTTCCGACGGGCGCTTGCTTCCTCCACGCCTGTGAGTTCCTTTGAAAACAGGAAATACACCTTGTTCTTTGCATAATCCTGCACGCGCACAAGGTTCAGCCACTCGTTTATTCCCTTATTGTAACGATACTCGCACAACCTGACAAAAACTGCCTTTTCGAAGGCAGTTTTGCAGTCTATAAAGCGCTTCCAGAGTGCCGCAGTGCCGATGTTGTCGCGACGGCAGATGTAGTCTATCCAGCAATCCAGCACTATCTTGTCGTAGACGGTGCGCAGGTTATGCTCGATATAAACGTGCATGTTTCTCAGGGAATTACGCAGATCAGTCACGCGGTCTGCGTCAAGTTCACCGGAACGCAGCGCCTCATCGCAGACTGCGACAGCGTTCTCGGCAAAATACGACAGGTCGTAGTCGCAGAACGACAGCAGTGAAAACGGGTAACGCAGCTGGAATATCTCGCTTGAGTTTTTCCCTGCCAAATTCAGAACTCTCTCCAATTCCAGGCTCCTTTTACTGTTCAGCTGTTGACGGCTCTGCAGAACCGCTGGTTTCCTTTGTTGACTCGTCCGCGGCTGTTCCGGAAGCCGGGCTGTAAATGGAAACAGTGCTCTCTTCCGTTGTCTGCACGATGATCTCCTCAGCGAGATACGGGTTTTCCTTGATAACGCCCTCGACGTTGAGCGCTTCTACCCTCTCGCCGTCGATCGTGGTCTTTACCCAGGAAACCGGGTCGTCCTCCCTGCCGGAATACTTCGTTGTGAGCACCCAGCCGCAGCCGAGCACTTTCTTTGCCTTTCCAAAGGGAATATCGATGTCCCCGGAAACGTCCTCGACATAATAGCTTGCTGTGCGGCGCTCACCGTTGGGCTTATCGACATAACGCACTATACGGTAAGCCTCGTCGGAGGAAAGCTTCTCATAATTCGCGTCGCGGAGGGTCAGGTCAACGCCCGTGAATATGGTAAGCCTGCCCATCAGCAGCGTCATAGCCACATAAGCCGCGCCGCCGACCACGAACATCAGCAGGTACATAGTTCCAAGAACGGTCTTGAGAGTTTCATTCGCGCGGCATATGAAGAACATAGCCACGATAACGCATATCGGAGGAAGCAGCATGTGCCAGCTGCCGAATGCCAGAATAAACGATACCAGAAGTATCGGCGGCATTATCATAACATTGATCTGCGTGATTACCTGGTGCCTTGTGTAGATCATCAGACCCAGCGCCGCAACGTTGATAAAAACGTAAATAACAAACAGCGACGTCGGATTGTCATATTCGAGGAAGTACGCGAAATTCAGCCATGCAAGCCAAACCAGCAGACCGGTGTAACCCCAGCAGAGCACAGCCATGCCGCGTTTGAGCCATACATTGCCGAAAATCGAAGCCAGTGTATCCATGAAGCCGCCGCCCTTTTTGCTGACCTTATCCATACTTTCCTCCGTATTCTGACGTGCTACTGATCAATAGTACTTCTTCTTTTTGTAGATTATGTATCCGACTACCGCGCCGATAGAAATAACTGCTGCCGCGCCGACGATGATAACGATGAGCATCACCGGTGACTCGTGCTGATACAGGTCGGTGTATGTTTCCGGCTGCTCGCCCTCCATCTCGGGTACGTTGATGGTGGTAGGCTCTGTCTGCGGTGCAGAGGTGTCTGCTGGCGCGCTGGTGGTCTGCTCAGGTTCGGTTGCTGCAGCTTCCTTGGTTTCGGAAGAATCGGCAGTGCCGTTATCCGCTGTTGAAGGCTCTGCGGTGTTCTCCGCTGTTCCTGCCGGCTCAGAGGTGGTGACCTCTGCCGGTTCTTCGGTGGGAACGGCTGTAGTCGCTGACGTAGTGGTATCAGCGGTCGTGGCAGATGTTGTAGTTTCCTCAGGCTCGGTGACTGCTGCGCCGCTTGAGCTTATGCGGAAGTTCCTTACGGACAGCTTGACATCGCCCTGTGCAGCAGCGCCCCAGTTTGTTCTGACCTGGATCATTATGTAAGCAGGCTTCTTGCCGGAAAAACCGTCGTAGAAGTGCTTGCCGCTCTCGGTAACAGTAACCCACTCGCCGTACTTCAGGGAAATGTAATCAGACGGGTTTACCCAGCCCCAGTTTGTCGTAAATGCGGGCAGGCAGCCGATAACGTCCTTGCCCTCAGTTTCAAGCTTTACATCGACGGAAACGCTTACGCTGTCGTCGTTCCAGAAGTCAAGGTCGGCGTACTCGTTGAACAGCCTGAAACGCAGTGAAAAGAAATCCTCACCGGTACTGTCGCTGAATTTGGTGGTAAAAGTACCCTCAGAGCCGTTTATATCCTGATCGTCTGCCTTGATCTCATCGCAGAGTTTCTTATTGTCCATAACATAGGTGTAATCCTCTGCCGCAGCGCTGACTGAAACTGCCGCCATAACAGCCACAGCGCAGGCTGCACAGGCAGCACGCCTTAATTTCTTAAACATGGTAGTACCTCCAGTAAAAATTGTTCAACACATCGCTCAGGGAATGCCGATATATATTTATAACCTACCTGTGACAAATGTCCCTGTTGCAGCTATTTATTTTATGCTGCATATATTTATTGTATATCAAAGTCCGTGAAAATTCAAGCCTTTTTGATAACTTTATATTCTTTACACAAATTTAACTTCATATAAGAAGTTAATTTGGACTATGTGCAACAATAAAGACATATCAAAAAAGTATTCCACAAACAACAGAAAACCCACACTGAAACAGTGCGGATCTTCTGACTGTATTTTCGTATTCTTACTTTGAGTTGAGAATATTGATGAGCTTGTCGATATCGTTGTCGCCGCCGAATTCAGGCGTCTGGATATTGAAGCCGCCTGCAGCCGGAGCAGTCCGAGCGCCGTCAGCAGCGGGAACATCGACAGGCACTCCGTCCTCGTCAGTAACGAAATCTGTTGCGATAACGATAACGGAAACCTCGTCCTCTGCCAGTTCCTCATCGAACTGCATACCCATCTTGATCTCAGCGTCGGGAGCGGCGTTCTTGGTGATCTCGCTCGCGATGCCGTCCACCTCGTCAGCGGAAGTCGTCATAGGAATGCTGATATTGATGAGCAGTCTGCGCGCGCCGAGAATGGAAGTCTCAAGCAGCGGGCTGTGGAGCACCTGGTCGAGGGCATCCTCGTTCTTGTTGTCGCCCTTGCCGGTACCGATAGCCATATGAGCAATGCCGGAATCCTTAAGGGCCATGGTAACGTCAGCGAAGTCAACGCTCATGAAGCCCACGCCCTTTACCAGGTCGGAAATACCCTTTACCGCCTTGTAGAGCACGCTGTCAACAGCCTTGAAAGCGTCGATCATGCTGAGCTTTGCGTTGCTGATCTCCTTTACCTTCTCGTTAGGGATAACGATGAGGGAGTCAACATACTTGCGCATCTCTGCGATTCCCTTGAGCGCCTGGTTCATCTTAGCCTGACCCTCGAACGCGAAAGGCTTTGTGACAACGCCGACTGTGAGCTTGCCAAGTTCCTTGGCGATATTTGCAACGACAGGAGCCGCGCCGGTACCTGTGCCACCGCCCATACCGGCAGCGATGAATACCATGGATTCGTCCTCCATGACTGCCTTCAACTCGTCGCGGTTCTCTTCTGCGGATTCCTGACCTACCTGGGGCTTGTTACCGGCACCCTGACCCTTTGTGCGCTTCTTACCGATCTGGATACGGCGCATGCGGCTGCCGTCCTTGGAGCGCAAAGCCTTGACATCGGTGTTTGCGACAACGTAGTCGATGCCGGTCATTCCACCCTCGACCATGTGGCTGACAGCGTTTCCACCGCCGCCACCGACGCCGATGACCATTATTTTGGTCTGATCCTCGAAATCGTCGTCCATCACAAACTCGTCATCGTGGTTATCTATTTCAAATGCCATAACTATTTACCCTCCATATTTTTCTACGCCGGAATACAGAATACCCCCTGCGATATATAACTACTTAATATTATAACAGATAACAACAGATATTGCAACTGTTTTTTAAAAAATATTTTGACAATTTATGCCGAGATAATGAAATTTTATTTGTGTCATCACTGTTCCGCGGTGACTTCTGCCGAACCAGTCTCTGCCGTGCCCTCAGATGTAGGACCGAGATCAGGCAGCACCTGCTCCTGGTCGTTCTTGTTGCGGACGAATATCTTCTCTTGGGCGCGCAGGTCGATCACGACATTGGAGTGTTCCTGCTTTATTGCCGCGAACGCCTCCGCAAATTTAATGCCGAGGTCGGAGGCACCACCTATCTCAAGGGTGATGTTGTCGCCGCAGTCGATGGTGATATCAAAACGGTCGGTGAGGTCTATGTGCGATACTCCCGCGATGCCGTTTTCTTCAGCCGCTTCAAGTATCTGCGCCGGCAGGTCGGTTTTCCCCGCTTCCTTTGAGGTAAGCTTTATCCCCGGGGAAATATCCGTCGGGTCGTAACCCTCTATCACCGGAAGTCCCGGCGTACTGCCGAGTTCAACTATCCTGCCCATGCGCGAAACAGCCGCATTGACGCCTCCGCTGCTAACCTGGAACCACTTTTCTGCCTCCTGCACGACTATCTTCACCTTTGTGGGGAAGGACTTCTGCACCTCTACATCGTCGATATACGGGAACGCCGCAAATATCCGCGACTGCGCCGAATCCACATCTATATGCAGCAGGTTCTGACCCTTTTCTATGCCGGACTGCGTTATGAGCTGCTCCGCGGTGTAGCGGGAATTTCCCTCGACTTCGATGGAAGTGCAGTTGAACAACAGCGTATTGGAAAGAATTATGAGCACCGTAATAATCACCGCAGCACCCAGAATATAATACATCACATAGTTCCCACCGCGCCTGCCGCGTCGCCTGCTCTTCACGTCGCGGTGGACTGTCGCCTTGTGATAAGCCTGATTTGTCCTGCGGCGCTGTTCCGGAGTGAGCTGACGCTGCTGGCTCGCACGGCTGTTGGTTCCGGCATGGCTCTTCACATTGCCGGAACCGCGCGTATTCCTGCCCTGCGGATCAGTATTGCGCCCGGAATTCCTTGCCGGCTCCACCGTGCGCCTGCCAGACGCGCTGGATTTTTTCTTTCTGCTGTCCATTTTCTGCGCTCCTTTGTTCTATGGGGATTTATCCTGTCCTGGTAATATCTGCGCCAACGGAGCGCAGCGTTTTCTCAATGCTTTCATAACCGCGGTCGATGTAGCCGACCCCGGTTATTTCAGTAGTTCCCTCGGCGGCAAGAGCTGCAGTCACCAGCGCCGCGCCCCCGCGGAGTTCACCTGCGCACAGCCGCGCACCGGACAGCACCGGAACCCCCTGCACCACCGCAACTCTTCCCTCCACCTTGATGGAAGCGCCAAGCCTTATCAGCTCCGGAACATGACGGTAGCGGTTCTCGAAAATATTTTCGACGAACACCGATGTTCCCTCTGCGACTGAACACAGCGCCGTGAATGGCGCCTGAATATCCGTCGGGAACCCGGGATACGGCATCGTGCGGATAGTCGGCGGGGCTGTCAGCCTGCGTTTGCAGCTTATGTACAGCTTTCCGCAGCCATAGGGGTAAATCCTGCAGCCCATCGCTTCAAGTACCGGAAGATAGCCCGTCATGTGTTCCTGGCAGCACCGCGTGAGTATCATCTCGCCACGGGTGATGGCAGCGCAGCAGAGGTACGTCCCCGCTGCTATCCTGTCCGGAATTACGCTGTGTTCCGACGGACCCAGGCGCTTAACTCCGTCTATCACAATGGTGCTGCCGCCTGCGCCCGTTATTTTCGCGCCGCATTTGTTCAGGAATTCTGCCAGGTCGGTTATTTCCGGCTCGCGTGCGGCATTGTGTATTTCCGTCACGCCGTCTGCGCATGCCGCTGCAAGCATGATGTTCTCAGTCGCCCCCACCGACGGAAACGACAGCGTTATCCGCGCGCCGTGAAGTCCCCCAGGAACTGTGCATTCAAGCCAGCCGTGCTGTTCATTGATGACTGCGCCCATCTCGCGTAATGCAGCCAGGTGCAGGTCGATGGGTCTTGCGCCAAGCTCGCACCCACCCGGGAACGTCAGCCTGCATCTCCCCGCGCGCCCAAGTACAGCCCCAAGGAACACGATGGACGACCGCATCTCCCGCATGAGGTTGTCGGGTATCTCGCTGCCGCAGACGTTTGTCGGGTCCACGCAGACCGTGCTGCCGCTGCGGGAACATCTGCACCCGAGGCAGGAAAGTATCCTGCATGCGGCGTCCACGTCAGTCAGCGCCGGGCAGTTGTGGAGGATACACTCGCCGTGCGAAAGTATCGTCGCTGCAAGCAGCGGCAATGCGCTGTTTTTCGCGCCGTGCACCTGTATTTCGCCCTCCAGCCTGCGTCCGCCGTTTATCACCAGTTTCTGGCTGTTAGCCATAATATCACTCCTCCCGCATTGCTATGTTCCCATAGTATGCCGGAGGTCGTTTTTTTGTTATCAGGACTTTGCTTTTTCGCCCAGCAGGTCGAGTATCTCGCTGAGAATTCTGCCCGCTGCGTCGTTCTTTGCCGACCTGCGGGAATTCTCCTCCATAAGAGCCAGCCTGCCGCGGTCGTTATACAGCGCGGAGACTTCCTCGACAAGGCGCGCCTTGGTGAGGTCCTTGTCCTCGATGAGTATTGCAGCGTGCGCGTCGCTGAGCGTCAGTGCGTTGTAATACTGATGGTTTTCCGCAGCGTTGGGATAAGGCACCAGGATAGCCGGTCTGCCTATCGCCATGAGTTCCGTTATAGTCATTGCGCCGGCGCGGGAAATTATCAGGTCAGCCGCGCACATGCAGGTGTACATGTTGTCGATGTAGTCCCTGAAAATGTGCCTGGACTTATCCTCGTGCGCGCCGCTCTGCTCCAGCGCGCCATAGAAAAGCTCCCTGCCCTTTCCGCCGTAGGAATGTATGTGGTTTATGCCTCCGGTTTTTTCCTCCCATGCGATGAGCTCCGCAACTGCCTCTGTAATGCGGTTCGCGCCCAGGCTCCCACCGAAAGACAATATCGTGAACTGGTCGGGCAGCCCCAGGCGCTTTCTTGCCGCAGAACGTTCCTCTATCTCGATATTGGAACGCAGCGGATTGCCCGTGACAACGCAGTGTTCGGTGCTGCTGAGGTACTTTTCAGCGTCCGCGGTGGCAAGGAGCACCTTGTCCGCCTTTTTCGCCAGCATTCTGGTAGCCATGCCGGGGTAGGAATTGCTCTCATGTGTGACCGTCTTTATACCCAGCGCCGCTGCCTGCCCGAGAACGGTTCCCGTGACATAGCCGCCCGTGCCTATGACGATATCCGGCTTGAATTCCTTGAGTATCTTTCTGACAGCGTGTTTTGCAGCGAAAAGGTAAAGGTACGCGGCGCGGGCGTTCCTGCCGATGTTCTGAATGGATATCCTGCGCTGAAAACCTGCCATTTCCACTGGCGCGAATTCATAGCCGGCCTTTGCGACCAGCCGCGCTTCCATTCCCTGGGGAGTGCCGATGAACAGTATCTCTGCCTCCGGGAACACGCTTTTGAGCTTGTCGGCAATGGCAAGAGCCGGATTGATGTGTCCGGCAGTGCCGCCGGCTGCAAATATCGCTTTCATATCATATCACCTTTCGTTAGCTTAGTTTTGCACGTCTTGATATCGATAGCATGACGCCTATTTCGCACAGCAGCATGAAAAGCGCTGTGCCACCGTAGCTGAAGAACGGCATTGAAATACCCGTATTCGGCGCCGCAGAAACGTTTACGCCTATATTCAGGAACGCCTGCAGACCTACCTGCAGCGAAATTCCGGTCGCCAGCATAAGTCCCAGACGGTCGTCCGACTTTCTGCCGATGTAGAAACCCCGGAACACGAATATCAGGAACAGCAGAATGATTACAACGCCGCCGATAAATCCGAATTCCTCGCAGCACACCGCGTAAACGAAGTCGTTCTGCGCTTCAGGCAGGTAGTAGTACTTCTGCGTGGAATTATCGAAACCCTTTCCCCACAGACCGCCTGAACCCACGGCAAGCACCGCCTGATACGTCTGGTAGGTATCCTTTGAAGGGTCGGCGAGGGGGTCGAAAGTGTTGACTATTCTGTCCCAGAAGTAGGTGTAGTCTGAGAACAGCAGAACCAGCAGAATCAAAACACCGCCTGCTGCCAGCGCCATGACTGCATACCTGATATTGATACCTCCGATATACAGCATGAACACCATGATAACTCCCATGATGACTACCGCTGAGAAATGCGGCTGCGCCATAAGCAGCGCAACGATCACGCCGAACACCAGGAACGGCTTTACGATACCCGTCACAAAGTGCCGCATCTGCTTGTAGTTCACCGCTATGTAGTAGGAAAGATAGATTATCAGTCCCACCTTAAGCACGTCCGACGGCTGGAACGTACCCAGTCCCGGGACAGGAAGCCAGCGCTTGGGGCCGCCCTCGATGTTGCGCACGCCGAAAGGAATAACCAGCGCGGTAAGTCCCATGGAAAGCACCAGCAGAACGTGCGCCAGCGAAACAGTGCGCCTCTTGCCGAACCACGTCGGGTGCCATTCATGCATAAGTATGCGGTAATCAACGAAGCTCAGCACGAACATCATGATAAGACCGCCGACCGCAAATCCCACCTGCTTTGTGGCGTACTGATACGAGTCGCCCTGATTGTCGCGGTAGGAAAGCGCGTGGCTTGCCGAGAACATCATCGTTATGCCAAGCACGAGCAGCACCAGCGTTATCACCAGCATGGGGATATCAATGCTGCCGCCCCAGTAGAAGATCCACCATTTGTGCGGCTCTTTGGTTTTCTTTACGGGAGCCTGCTTGCCCCTTGCGGGTCTTTCCTGTGACCCGTGTGCGCCGCTGTGCCCGGGAACGGCGCCGTTCCTAACAGTCCTGCTGTCTGCCGCCATTTCTGACCTCCTGACCATGGATCATCTTGAGAACATGCTCACTGCCATGAGCACCGAGCATGCGCCCAGCGCAAGTGCAGTCAGCGAGAATACTATGTCTATCTTGAGTTCGCTCCAGCCGCTCAGTTCAAAGTGGTGATGGATAGGAGTCATCTTGAACAGGCGCTTGCCCTCTTTGGTGTGATAGATTTTCTTGGTTATCTTGAACACAGTCACCTGAATTACCACCGAAAGCGCCTCGCAGATGTAAACCAGAGCCGCTATCAGCATGAGGAATTCCACCCCGCAGCCGACGCCAAGCGCGCACACAACGCCCCCCAGGAACATCGAACCGGTATCCCCCATGAACACCTTCGCAGGCGGGAAGTTCCACATCAGGAAGCCTATGCAGCCGCCCGCCGTGAGCAGCGCGAGCAGGCTCTCGCAGAACATGCCGAGAACGCCCGCGATACAGGTGAACGTCGCCATGTAAACCACCGTCACGCAGGAGCACAGACCGTCGATGCCGTCAGTGAGATTGACTGCATTCACGAGATACAGTATCACCACGCCCATTATCGGGTAGTAAAGCCAGCCGAGCTCGAGGTTCCAGCCCCAGGGGAACATGATAGCCGTGCGGGTAACTCCGCTGAGGTAAAGCGTTGCGAAATAAGCCGCGATTATCAGCACCTGAATGACGATCTTCTGCATGACCGTCAGACCCTCGTTGTGCTTTTTCTTCACCTTGATGAAGTCGTCGAGGAACCCCATAAATCCGAACATCACCGCCATCACAAGCCCTGAGCCTGCGCGGACGAGTTCGGTTCTGTCCTCCCCTGCGAAATTCTTTCCGCCAAGCGCACCGAAAAGCAGGACCGCGCACACGAAGCACACGCTCACCGCGATGATGAACATGATACCTCCCATGGTGGGAGTTCCCTGCTTTTTAGCCTTGTGCCACTTCGGACCAATATCAAGTATCGTCTGCCCGTATTTCAGCTTGTGCAGGAACGGAATGAACCACACTCCCGCCAGCCATGTCAGCCCGAAAGCCACTGCCGCCGCTATCACACTTATCCAGATAACCATAACTCTTCCCCGTTTATTGTTATTTCACTTTTTCAGCGATCTCTTCCATGCGCATTCCGCGGCTGCCCTTGAACAGCACCGCGTCCCCCGGTCTGAGCCATTCCAGGAGCTCCGCTGTCAGCGCAGCCTTGTCGGTGGAATGGTGCGCCTCAAATCCGGCACGCTCAAGCCGTTCACGGCAGTGAGCCATTTCAGCGCCGTAAAGGAACGCGCAGTCCGCATTTTTCATGATGTAGTCAGCTACTCCTGCATGAAGCTGCGCGGACATCTCGCCTAACTCCAGCATATCGCCCAGCACTGCGCACTTCCTGCCCGGTACGGACATTCCACCCAGCACCGAAAGAGAACTTTCCATGGACGTGGGACTTGCGTTGTAGCAGTCCAGAATTACCGTGATATCACCGCGCTTTTCAACGCGCTGGCGCATTCCTGACGCCTCATACCGCATGAATGCGGGCACTATCTCTTCCGGGGACATTCCCGCTTCTATTCCCGCTGCGAAAGCGGCAAGCGCGTTCATGACGTGGTGCTCACCGACCACCGGAAGCTTCGCACCATAGGACTTCCCACGATATAACAGCGCGAATTCCTGCCCGTCCGCATTCTGTACGATGTTTTCCGCGCGGACGTCGCAGCCCTCGCTCCTGCCGTATTTCACGATACGTCTGCCGTGAATATCCACGTTTTTCAGGAACTCGTCGTCCCCGTTGAGTATCAGCGGAGCGCTTTCAGAAGCGCCGTCGAGTATCTCCAGCTTTGCCCTGAGAATGTTCTCGCGGGTCTTGAGATTTTCAATGTGGCACCAGCCGATGTTGGTGATTATGCAGATATCAGGCACTGCCGCCCCTGAAAGCACGCTTATCTCGCCCAGGTCGGACATTCCCATTTCGATCACTGCCGCGCTGTAGCTTTCATTCAGCCGGAAAAGCGTGCGCGGAAGCCCGATATCGTTGTTGAAATTGCCCTCGGTTTTCAGCGTATTGAACTGCGCCGAAAGCACCGCGAAAACCATATCCTTTGTGGAAGTCTTACCCACGCTGCCGGTAACTCCCACCAGCTTCAGCGGGAATTTCATGCGGTGGTGACGTGCCAGCGCAAGCTGTGCAGCACGGCTGTCCCTGACAAGTATCACCGTCACGGAATGGCTCCCGGCGCCCTCCTCCCGGTCGGATATCACCGCAGACGCGCCCTTTTCAGCCGCTGCGTCGATAAAGTCGTTTCCGTCGAAGCTTTCGCCCCTGACTGCCACGAAAAGCATTCCCTTTTCTATCGTGCGGGTGTCGGTGGAGACCCCGGTCACGGTGACGTCCGCGCCGATAAGCCTTCCCCCGGTGACTTCCGCTATTTCACTTGCAGTAAACATATCGCACCACCTTAGTTTATTCCGTGCGCGCCCAGCCATTCCAGCACTATTTCGCGCTCGTTGAACGGGACGTTTTCGTCCCCTATCGCCTGGTAATCTTCGTGACCCTTGCCGCACAGCGCTATCAGGTCGCCCGGCTGTGCCGTTTCAAGCGCCCGGTGTATCGCCTGCCTGCGGTCGGTGTATTCCTCGCAGTCAACGCCCTCCGGCACCCCGCGACGAACATCGTCTATCGTCTGCTGACCCGGCTCGTGGCGAGGGTTATCAGTAGTTATGATGAGCCTGTCGGCGTACTTCGCGGCTATCCTGCCCATCTCGGGACGTTTGCCCGCGTCGCGCTCTCCGGCTGCACCGAACACCGCAACAAGCCGGTTCCTTGCCAGCGGTTTAAGCGTTGAAAGGAGCTTCTCCAGACCGTCGCTGGTGTGGGCGTAGTCCCTCAGCACCGTAAAATCTCCCTGATATATCGTTTCCAGCCGCCCAGAAACTCCCGGCGACTTCTCCAGCGCTGCCAGTACCTCTTCCATCGGGAAGCCAAGCAGATGGCACATGACCGCCGCCTGCACCGCGTTGCTGACGTTGTACATTCCGGTGAGCGGGATCTTCGCGACCCAGCTTTTCTGCTTCTGCGGGCACGTCAGCAGGAATTCCGCGCCGTGCGGCTCCAGCTTCACGAATTCAGCGTAATAATCAGCCTCGCCTGTCACGCTGGTGGTTATCGCGGGAATTCCGCAGCTGCGGCAGTATTCCACCGTCCTGCGCCCGTATTCGTCGTCGATGTTCACCACCATGTTCCTGGACATATCCGCGAGCATTCTCTTGGCAAGGTAGTAGTCCTCCATCGTGCCGTGGTAATCCAGGTGGTCCTGCGTAAGATTAGTGAACGCGCCCACCGCAAAGCTTTCCGCTGCGAAGCGGTGCTGCGCCAGCGCCATGGAACTTGCCTCCAGGAAGCAGTATTCCGTGCCGATGTCAGCCATCTCGCGGAAAAGCTGATAAAGCTTTCTCGGCTCCGGGGTAGTCGGCGGTCCGTCGTGGGAATACTCCAGCCCCCTGCCGGTGTCGCAGCCGACCGTGCCTATAACGCCGGTCTGGTGCCCCAGCGCCCTTGTTATCTGCGTGCAGAGGTTCACCGTCGTGGTCTTTCCGTTAGTCCCGGTGACTGCGCCGAGGATAAGCTTACGGGTAGGTCTGCCGTAGAACGCGGACAGCACCTCGGGGTACAGCCTGCGGCTCCCGGATACGTTTATCTCCGCGGGAAGCCCCAGCGCACGCTCCGTCATGACTGCGCACGCGTCCTTTTCCAGCATTGCCGCTGCGACGTCGTGCCCGTCGAAGCTCCTGCCCTTAACGCAAACGAACAGAAACCCCGGCTGCACCTCCCGGTTATCAGAGGTCACGCCAGTGACCTGCGTATTTCTCATCGCCACCGGAATTTCCGTGATACCGCTGAACAGTTCTCCTAAAGTCATGACCTCACCGCCTTTTAATCTGCGTATCCGTTCACCTGGAACGTGACTTCCACCACATTGCCCTTGTATGCGTCAGTGCCGCCTACCGGGTACTGGCTGGTAGCGACTGCGCTGTCATTATCCGCAGCGCCGCCGGATATCTTGATGTTGAACCCTGCGTTGGTTATCGCTTCGTTTGCCTGGGAAACCGTCATATTCGTGACGTCCGGTATCACCCCGGATTCCAGGTCGTATTCATTTCCGAGATACAGCACCACCGTCGAGCCCTTGGGGATGCTCGTTCCGGAAGCGGGTATCTGCGTGGTTACAGTCGCGCCGCTTGCCTGGTCGCCTACATAGCGCACCTCGAAGCCCTCTGCGTTAAGCTTTGCTTCCGCTCTCTGGGATTCCATACCGAGGACATAGGGCACAGCCGCGTCCATCTTTGCAAGTTCCTCTGCGGTGTAGGTCGGGTAAATGCCAAGGTGCGGCAGACCCTCCTTGAACACCGCGGAAACGACCGGCGCTGCCACCGCGCTTCCGTAGTACTGCGTACCAGTAGGCGTATCAGCCATTACCAGCATGACTATCTGCGGGTCGTCAGCCGGCGCGAATGCCGCGAACGACGGAACGTAAGTCATGTGGTCGATGCCGGTTTCTGCCTTGAGCTTGTTGTATTCATCAATTTTCTCGGTCGTACCGGATTTGCCGCCGATACGATAGCCGTTGATGTAAGCGTTGCTGCCGCCGTTATCGTTAACAACGGTTTCGAGTATCTGGCGCATAGTCGCGGAGGTCTCCTCGGAGATGACCTGGCGCTTTATGCGCGTTTCGGTGGTCTGTACCACGTTTCCGTCGGAGTCGAGTATCTTGTCTACCACGTACGGCGTCACCAGATAGCCGCCGTTTACGATAGCGCACAGCGCGGTAGTCATCTGCAGCGGAGTGACCTTGTTCGTCTGACCGAAGCTTGATGAAGCCAGCTCGACTATACCCATGTTGTCGCGGCTGACATAAAGGCTTCCCGACTCGCCCGGGAGGTCTATTCCGGTCGGCTCCGTAAATCCGAACGCCTCGAAATAATCGCAGAACTTATCCTTGCCCAGCAGCTGTCCTATCTGGATAAAGCTGGGGTTGCAGGATTTGGTTACTGCCTGCTGGAGCGTCAGGGTGCCGTGCCCGTAGCTTGACCAGCACTTTATTCTGGTGCCCGCAACTATCTCAACCGCCGCGCAGTGGAACGTGGAATTCAGCGAAACCACTTCCTCCTCAAGCGCGCTCGCGCAGGTAACCGTCTTGAATACCGAACCGGGGTAGTACAACTCGGTTATCGCCTTGTTCTTCCACTGCTGCTCGCGGAGCGCGGCTTCCTTTTCGGAAAGCTCCTCTTCCGTCGCGCCGGAAGCCTTCATCTCTTCAAGCGTCTGCAGGTCGTATGCGCTGGTCAGTTCGGACGGGTCGTTCAGGTTGAAGCTGGGGGCAGTCGCCATTGCGAGCACCGCGCCCGTCTTGCAGTTCATGATTATTCCGCAGGCGCGGTTTATTACCTGGTGCTGCGAAACGCACAGCGCAAGGTTCTTTTCAAGGTAATGCTGCAGCACCTCGTCCAGCGTCAGGACAAGGCTGTAGCCGTCCACTGCGGAATAGTAAGCGTCGCTGGCGCCGTTGAGCTCCCTGCCGTCTGCGGAAACACTGTATACCGCCTTTCCGTCAGTACCCGAAAGATAATCGTCATAGTACGCTTCCAGACCGTAAACTCCGTCGCCGTCGAAGTTCGTGAAGCCGATGATGTTCGCAGCCAGCGAGTCGTTCGGATAAGTTCTCTTGGAAGTCGGCCACAGGTGGATATCGTCTGAATTCAGCCCGTTGTCGCTCATGAACTTTGTTATCTCGTTCGCCTCAGGCTTCTCTACCTTGCGCTTGACTATGTAGTACTGCTTGTCGAGGTCAGTTCTGCACTCGCTGAGTATCTTGTCATAGTCCACGCCGAGGATGTCGGAAAGTCCCTTTGCGACCAACTCTGCGCGGTCTGTGTAAGGCTCGGGGGTCTCTCCCTTTTCTATCTTTGCCTGCGCTTTCCTGTCGTATTCCTTCTTTGCAGCGGTGTTGTTGAGGTCTATGTCATGCGGTGAGATGGTCACGTCCCATACTGTGGAACTTACCGCCAGCTGAGTGCCGTTGGAGTCGTAAATAGTACCGCGGTTTGCCTGGATAGTAACAATGGACTGCTGCTGCCCGGTGGCATACATTCTCCACTTGTCGCCCTCTAGAATAGAATATTTCAGCAGAAACGCCCCTACATAAGCCGCGATGATAACGATAAATCCAAGCACGACTATCTGCTTTGTAGAGGAATTCCACAGCCTGGGCTTTTCAGCAAGCTCCTGCTCATGCTTAGAAATACTCTTGCCGACCGCCTTTACGCCTTTCCAAAATCCCATACGGACGATACCTCCAATTAAATGCCGCAGCATGCGCTGATTTCAGGTCAAGCCTGTCTAAAAAACAAAGAGCAAAGCCGCCTATCCGCTGTGCGGACATGCCGCACAGCGCAAGTAAGCCGACCTTGCCCAGATCATTCCGTTGCCGGCAGATATAGGGTAGACAGCGTGTCCCTGCTCACCTCTATATTATGCCATCAGAAGCCGATGTATTCCATCAGGTCACCGAACCAGTCCGCGATAGCGGTAAAGATGTTGCCGCTCTCCTCGGGGCTGACCTCGATAAGATCCTCAGTGTTCACGCTGAGGTAGTTTATCTGCGAATTGGACACCTTGCTCATTCCAAGCTCGGTAGCCGCATATTCCTCGATATAGCTGATATTCACCTTACTGTCCAGACGGCTCTGTAACAGTGAATTCTGGTCCTGCGCCTCTGCAAGCAGCTTTTTCTGATCGTCCACCATTCGTGCGATATCGTCAGCCTTGGTGTTCTGTACATTGACCGCCCACAGCGCGCCGAATGCAGCCACTGCAAACAGCACTATCCCCAGTTTGGAGCCACTCCGGGACGCCGAATGTCTGTTCATTTTGATTTCTCTCTCGCGGCGCTCTCTGTCCTGCTGACGCTGCTGCTCCCTGCGGGCAGTGTTGTCAAAGTGTGACAGATCATACGCAAGATTTGACTTGTCCATCTCCGGAAGCATTTGTCCACCTTCCTAATTTCCAATATAACTTAGCAAACGCTGAATATAACAAAGCCGACCTGTTCAGACGAGCACGCGTCTGATTTTGCTGCGCTGCGCTTTATTCAGTGCGTCCCTGACGCTTCAATCCTCAAAAGGGGTGCTGCGTATTTTCTCAATTACCCTCAGCTTTGCGCTGCGGCTGCGCGGATTAGCCTCCAATTCCTCCAGAGAAGCAACGATCGGCTTCTTGTCCAGGAGTCTCCCCATGGGCTTCTTTCCGCATACGCACACCGGGAATTCAGGCGGACATGTGCAGCCCGTGCAGAACTCCCTGAAGCGGTTCTTGACTATCCTGTCCTCCAGCGAATGGAAGGTTATCACCGACATCCTGCCGCCCTTTTTCAGCGCGGCAAAACCGTCTGTCAGCGCCGTTTCAAGCACGTCGAGTTCGTGGTTTACCTCTATTCTTATCGCCTGGAAGCTTTTTCTGCAGGGATTTTTCTCCCTGCGGTATGCCGCCGGAACGCTCGCCCTGATTATCTCCGCAAGCTGTCCCGTGGTTTCTATCGGGGCGTTCAGCCGGGCGTTTACTATGCCTCTTGCTATCCGGTTCCCGAATTTTTCTTCACCGTAGTTGAAAAGTATCTGCGCGATCTCTTCCTCGCCGTATTCGTTCACAACGTCCCGCGCGGAAAGACCCTCGCCGCTCATTCTCATATCCAGCGGCGCGTCATTGTGGAATGAAAACCCGCGCTCCGCTGTGTCAAGCTGGTGTGATGAAACTCCCAGGTCGGCAATGATGCCGTCAAGAGCAGTTACCCCCAGCTCCGCCAGCACCGACTTTATCTCGCTGAAATTGCTCCGCACGAACGTGACCGGATAGCCCTTCAGCCGCTCCCCAGCAGCTTCAAGCGCCTCCCTGTCCTGATCAAAGCAGATCAGCCTGCCGCCGTCCAGACGCTTTGCAAGCTCCAGACTGTGGCCGCCGCCACCCGTGGTGAGATCCGCGTAAACGCCCTTTGGGTCTGTGAACGCGCCGTCAACCGTTTCGTGAAGCAGCACCGAAACATGTGAAAACTCCATCAGATACCGATCTCCTCGGCAAGCGCCGCGATATCCTCAGTGGATATGCTCTCTGTGTAAGCCCTGTACGCAGCCTTGTCCCATATCTCGGCGTGGTCGTCCATTCCGACGACTACCACCTCTGATGTAAGACCTGCATAGGCTCTCAGCGCCGGCGCAATGGCAATTCTACCCTGCTTGTCCGGCTCTGCCTCGCACGCGCCGCCGAACAGAAAGCGCTCTATCGGGAGCCTTACTTTCTGCGGCTTGCCCTTGAGGGATTCCCTAAGGGCGTTCCAGCTGTGCTCTGTGTGTACTGTCAGACAGTTTTCACCTATAGTCTTGGAAATATAGAAATGCTCGCCAAGTTCCTCGCGGAGCTTTGCCGGGAAGTTCATGCGCCCTTTTGAATCTATGGTGTGCTCGAACTCGCCGTACATTTCTATTCCCCCTTTCCATGGCTGTAGTCCCCTGTGAAACTGCCAATTGCCGTCCTCCTCGGGCGGCATTCTCCGTAGATACTGAATATATTTTCCCAACTAAATGTAAATATGTGGGTCGGCAGAAGTTTTGAATTATGGGATTTTGGTGTTTTTTAACCCACTTTAGTGAAAACTTCACCACTTTCACCCACAATTAGTATACACCGTTTTCAACATTTTTTCAAGTGTAAGTTGCAGGAAACAGGCAAAAATAAAAAATGAAATTTTGTTCATATTTTTGTGCACTTTGCACAAAAAGGAGCCTCCAAGTTAGAGACTCCCATAAAAATATTCGTGAAAAAATCCCATATGTCGTCGCGGGTAAAATATTTTTCAACAACATGTTGTGGTTTCGGTTGAAAATTTCTGAAAATCCGCAGCATATTTCCCGAACTGACCCATATTGGATTTTACACCCTCCCGATAAATTTTTTCAACACAAATCTCCCGTCATGTTCAAAACCACGGAAAATACGCGCATATCACCGCAAAAACAAGCGACGGAAGTAAATCTGCAACGCGTACATTCTTTCCCCACACGAGATTTACGCCCACGCAGAAAATCAGCACCGAACCCACCAGCGACAGATTGTTCAGCGCAACAGGGGTCATTATCGACTCCAGAAGCTTTGACAGCGCGGTGATAGTCCCCTGAAAGACAGCCACGGGAATTGCCGAGAATTATCGCGGCTGCGTTTACTATCGTACCAAGCCCCGGCATTTTATCGATTCCTTATATCTGTATCATTTATCAGGACAGGCGTCCCTTGAAGTCCTCATAGCCGAACTTCTTTATCAGCTGCACTTCTCCATCTTCTTTCAGCAGGTATATTGACGGCAGGGGCATGCCGTTGAATGTGTTGTTCTTGCACATGGAGTATATCGCCATGTCGCCGAATACCAGCCGCTCGCCGCCCTTAAGCTTCTCATCGAATGAGTAATCGCCGATGATGTCGCCGGCAAGGCAGGTGTTACCGCCAAGGCGGTAGGTATGCGGCTTTTCGCCGGGCTTCCCCGCCCCGGCTATCTCCGGGCGGTAGGGCATTTCCAGCACGTCGGGCATGTGGCAGGCTGCGGAAGCGTCCGTTATTGCGATATCGCAGCCATTCGTGAATGTATCCAGCACCGTAGTCACCAGCCAGCCTGCGTTCAGTGCGACGGCTTCACCCGGCTCAAGGTAGACCTCCAGACCGTAGGTATCACGGATACGCTTCACGCATTTTATCAGCTTTTCAACGTCGTAACCAGGTTTGGTTATATGGTGTCCTCCGCCGAAATTCAGCCACTTTATCCTGTCGAACATAAAGCCGAATTTTTCCTCGACATGCGGTAATGTACGCTCCAGCGTATCCGCGCCCTGTTCGCACATCGTGTGGAAGTGCAGACCGTCGATACCCTCGTACAGCGCGGGGTCTTTCCGGAATTCCTCCGGCGTGCAGCCAAGCCTTGACCCTGTGAAGCACGGATTGTAGATATCCGTTTCGATCTCGCTGTACTCCGGGTTTACGCGTATGCCAGCCTGTATGTAACGTGCATTCCCGCGCACTCTGCCGCGGAATTTCGCCCACTGCCGCGGGGAATTGAACACCATGTGGTCGCATATCTGCAGGAGTTCGTCGAAATCCTGCTCCGGGTAAGCCGGGGAGAACACATGATTTTCGCGCCCGAACGGCTTTGCCATTTCCTCGTAGCCAAGCTTCGCTTCGTAAATTCCGCTCGCGGTCACGCCGTCGAGGTACTTTGCTATCATCGGGTAGACCGCGAACGCCGAGAATGCTTTCTGCGCCAGCAGTATCTTACAGCCGGCTTCCTCGCGGACGTATTTCAGCAGTTCGAGATTTTTTCTCAGCGCGGCTTCGTCAATGACGTAGCAGGGGGTTTCTACTTTATATTTCCAGTCCATGGTGTTCCTTTCTTGTGTGTTGAAAAATTATCTGAACGATAAACGGGAATTTCATTGTGTGAATGTAAATTTACAGGACATCGACCACACCGATTTGAATCGGCAACTTTCAAGTGCCGGACGATGGTTCGGTGATATGCCAACAGTTTATGCGGTACGAAAGGGCGGGTATCTTTGTTTCAAATCATGCTTTTAATTGTCCTGTCCTGGAGCAATCCATTTGCAGTCCCTATTCACGCTTTCACACAGGTGGTTTATGCATTCCATTGTTGTTCTGCCTTGAGGGAAACCCCAAAAAAAGTTTATAATACCGCTCGGGTCAACCGCAAGCGGTCCGCCCATAGTTCCGCCACAGTAGATTATCTTGTATTGATTTTTTTCATCATTTGAGGATTGTTCGACATAGTATTCATCCTTAGTCAGAATTACTTCTAAAGAATCAAAATACCAGCAGTTACTATCAAATGTAAAATACAGACCGCTAAACTCTCCGAAAAAATCAAGCTGTTCCTTAGACAACTCGATTCCGCGTCGATTCAGCTCTTGTTCAAACGCAGTTGTGTCGATGTGCCTACCCTCATACCAACCAAAAAACCGCAACATATCGTATGTTCGCTGAGTTGTTTTCGGGTGATAATCATATTCCACAGTAGTGATGTATTCAGCAAAATCCTCTATATTCTCGGCAATCAGTTTATGGTCTTGATTATAGAATTTACCCTGTTCCGAAATATGAAATCTCTCTATCCTGCCGGCGCAATTATCTACAATACCGATTCCGTTAACAACACAGCCGATATCTGACCAAAACTCTACAGGGTAACACCAACCCAGGTCAAATCTCAGTTCATCGTTAGAATGTTTTTCGACACGCTCAAATGATATATTTCCAATAATCAAAAAACATTCCACAATCTTGCTTGTGTTAATATTACCGGAATAAATCTTGCGAATTTTTGCAACAATTTCATCGGCAGAGTATGTTTTATGATGTACGGATTTTGCCGAAGCATATATGCGTTCTACGAATTCTTGATTGGTCATAATAAACCTCCTGAACAAGATATTGAGCACCTCTCAGACTTTCTATACTCACTCAAAAAGCAAAACGCAGGCAGGCAAACGCCCGCCTGCATGCGATGATCGTTTATCAGTCCACCAGTACCGGGTCAAAGTCCTCTTCCCACGGAAGTCCCCACTTGTTGAGGTTCTCCATGAAAGGATCCGGATCCATCTCCTCGACGTTGTAGACGCCGGGCTTCTTCCACTTTCCGGTGAGCACCATAGCCGCGCCTATCATCGCCGGAACGCCGGTAGTGTAGCTGATAGCCTGGGAACCAACTTCCTTGTAGCACTCCTGGTGGTCGCAGATATTGTAGAGGTAGTAGTGCTTCTCCCTGCCGTCCTTCTTGCCGATGAAGATACAGCCGATGTTGGTCTTGCCGACAGTCCTCGGACCCAGGGAAGCAGGGTCGGGCAGAACAGCCTTCAGGAACTGCAGCGGAACTATCTCCCTGCCCTCGTACATGATAGGCTTGATGGAGGTCATTCCAACGTCCTCAAGGCACTTGAGGTGAGTGAGATAACTCTGACCGAACGTCATGAAGAAGCGGATACGCTTGATTCCCTTGATGTTCAGCGCCAGGGACTCAAGTTCCTCGTGGTGAAGCAGGTACATGTCCTTTTCGCCGACGCCCTTGAAGTTATAGACGCGCTTTATTTCCATGGGCTTGGTTTCTACCCACTTGCCGTCCTCAATGTAGCTTCCGTTTGCAGAAACCTCGCGAATGTTTATCTCCGGGTTGAAGTTGGTCGCAAAGGGATATCCGTGGTCGCCGCCGTTGCAGTCCAGAATATCGATGTAGTTTATCTCGTCGAACTGGTGCTTCATCGCATAAGCGGAGAATACGCCGGTAACGCCCGGGTCGAAGCCGCAGCCGAGAATTGCGGTGAGTCCTGCTTTCTCGAAGCGCTCGCGGTAAGCCCACTGCCAGCTGTATTCAAACTTTGCGGTGTCCTCCGGCTCGTAGTTCGCGGTGTCAAGGTAGTTCACGCCGGCAGCGAGGCAGGCGTCCATTATATGGAGATCCTGGTAAGGGAGCGCAACGTTGATTACAATTTCCGGCTGATAGCTCTTGATGAGCGCGGTGAGTTCCTCAACATTGTCAGCGTCAACCTGCGCCGTGGAAATAACTGTCTTGGTGGTCGGCTGGAGCTTCTCCCTGAATGCGTCGCACTTGGCCTTTGTGCGGCTCGCGATCATTATCTCCGTGAAAACCTCGCTGTTCTGGCAGCACTTGTTTATAACTACTCCGGCAACTCCACCCGCGCCGATTATCATTGCTCTGCTCATTGATTTATCCTCCTGTATTCAGTTTCAGTTCTTGTGGTGTTCGGGTACGACCGCGTAAAATACCAGGTCGCCGTCGCTGTCGTTTATCAGGCTGTGGGAATGTCCCTCGGGGCAGTATGTGCACTTCCCCGCGGAAAGTTCCTCGTAAACGCCGTCGCACAGCATCTTTCCCGTTCCCTCCAGAATAAACACGATCTCGCTGTTGCCCTCGTGGGTGTGCAGTCCTATGGAAGCACCCGGCTCCAGCCTGCCGCGCATTATCTTGTTGCATCCGTCCGTGAACATCTTCGCGCGGAACGACTTTTCACCGCCCTTGAAGTGCTCCAGTTCCTTTTCTTCCATTGCGTTGAAATCTATCAGCATGATGTCACCTCATTTTTCCGCGGGCTTTGTTTCCCGCAGGACGTCGCGCACGTTATTCGGCAGCGCGAAGCAGCCGCTGTGCACATACTGGTTGTAGTACTTGGTTTTCAGCCCCTGCGCGAGCCACCATTCCGCATGCTGATCCTGCACCGGGTGGAAGCGCTTGCTCGCGAATCCGAACAGCCAGTGCCCGGAGGGGTAGGTCGGGATATGCGCCTGGTATACCAGCGATATCGGGAAGAAGCTCTTGATACGGCTATGGGCGCGCTTCATTATCTCGGCGTATTCGTCGTAGAATGTGCTCTCGTGCTGGTTCACAAGGATTCCGTTTTCGTTCAGCGCCTTGTAGCAGTTGCCGTAGAATTCCTTTGTGAACAGCCCCTCGCCCGGACCAAACGGGTCGGTAGAGTCAACGATTATCAGGTCGTATTCGTTGTCCTTTCCCCGGACGAATTTCAGCCCGTCCTCATAATAAATATGCACGCGCGGGTCGTCCAGCCTGCACGCAGTCTGCGGCAGATATTCCTTGCAGACCTCGACAACGCGCTGGTCTATCTCCACCATGTCGATGTGCTCAACGCTCTTGAAGCGCGTCAGCTCCCGGATAGTTCCACCGTCCCCGGCGCCTATCACCAGCACGCGCTTTATATCGGGATTTGTCGCCATCGGGACGTGGGTTATCATCTCGTGATAGATGTACTCGTCCTTTTCCGTCAGCATGACAAATCCGTCCAGCACCAGAATTCTGCCCAGTTCAACGCTGTCGAGAATGTCTATCTGCTGGTACCTGCTCTTCTCGCTGTACAGGTGCTGTTTTACCTTAATGGAGAACCGTATGTTGTCCGTATGGTTCTCTGTAAACCATAATTCCATAGGATTTCCTTTCTGACAATTCATCACCCGGCTTACCGACCGGACGTTCAGCGCCGGTCGTTCCCGGCGCTGAAACTCACCTGCGGTTTAACGATCAACCCGAGGTTTTTCGGTTTCGCCGCAGGCGAAATTGATTTTCCACTCCGGAAAATCAAAGAAAAACCGGATGTTCAGCGCCGGTCGTTCCCGGCGCTGAACTTTACCACCTGCAAGTACTCTACGTTCATATCCCGGCAGCCGGTAAGGGAGCAGCCCTTTTCCTTTGCGAATGCGATATAATCGAGAATATCCTGCGTGATACGCTCCCCCGGCGCCAGTATCGGTATTCCCGGAGGGTAGCACATGACGAACTCACTGCACACCCTGCCGGCGGTCTGCTCTATCGGCAGCGTTTCCTGCTCTGCGTAGAACGCCGACTGCGGGGACATCTCAAGTATCGGGTCGATGTATTCGTGGTCGTAAAGCCCTGCGGGGGACTTACCGTGGAACTTCTTTATAAGGTTCAGCGCACCGAGGAGGCGCTCTATTTCAAGCGCGCGGTCGCCCCCGGTGATTATCGCAAGAATATTGCCGATGTCGCCGAACTCTATCTGTATGTCGTACTCGTCGCGCAGCAGGTCGTAGACCTCTATTCCCGCAAGACCCATAGCGCGGGTATGTATCGACAGCTTCGTCTTGTCGAACGCATAGAACGCGCCGCCGTCGCACAGTTCCTCGCCGAACGCGTAATAGCCGCCGATGGCGTTTATCTCCCTGCGTGCGTAATCCGCAAACTCCACCGTCTTTGCGTAGAATTCCCTGCCGTGGAGGGCGAGGTTCTGCCGTGCAAGGTCAAGTGAAACCATAAGCAGATAGCTTGCACTGGTGGTCTGCGTGAGGTTGATTATCTGCCGGACGTAGTTAGGGTCTATTCCCTTTCCGAGGAGCAGCAGCGCGCTCTGGGTAAGGCTTCCTCCGGTTTTGTGCACCGAAACTGCCGCCATGTCCGCTCCGCAGCTCATTCCCGACGGAGGCAGCCCCTCGCCGAAATAGAAATGCGTCCCGTGAGCCTCGTCGCACAGCACCTTTAACCCGTGACGGTGCGCGATCTCCACAATGCTTTTCAGGTCGGAGCATATGCCGTAGTATGTGGGATTATTCACAAGCACTGCCTTTGCGTCGGGGTTGGCAACGATCGCCGCTTCCACCTCTGCGGGGGTCATTCCCAGGGGGATACCCAGGTCGTTATTGACGCCCGGGTTGACGTAAACGGGGACTGCGCCGCACACGACCAGCGCGTTTATCGCGCTCCTGTGAACGTTCCTCGGGAGGATTATCTTTTCGCCTGCCTTGCAGACCGACATGACCATAGCCTGCACTGCGCCGGTAGCGCCGTTTACAATAAAAATCGTATTTTCCGCACCGAAAGCGTCCGCTGCGTATTCCTGCGCTTCCTTAATGACGGAAACAGGGTGGCAGAGATTGTCGAGGGGCTTCATGGAGTTGACGTCGTTCTTCATGCAGACCTCGCCGAGAAAATCCCTCAGCACCTTGTTGCCGCGCCCGCCCTTATGGCCGGGGACGTCGAACTTGACAACGCGGTCAAGCTGATACTCCTTCATGGCCTCATAGAGCGGCGCGCGGGTGTGATCAAGCCGCATTATGCTCACCTCTTAATAGATGTTCATGCCGCTGAAGATCTCGATCATTTCCCTGCGTAGGCTGTTGGTGATTTCAAGCCTCTGCTGGGGGTGTATCTCATACACGTCAGAGTTGAACAGATAATTCTGCAGCTCGATCTCCTTGATCAGCATTTTTGTATGAAATATATTTGACTGGTACACATTGACGTCGATCGCGTCGTACTTCGTCAGGGTATCCGGATTTATGTAGTCCTGGATAGAAGTTATCTTGTGATCCATGAAACATTTCTTTCCGGTGACATCCCTCGTGAAGCCGCGCACCCGGTAATCTATCGTGATTATATCCGAGTCGAAGCTGCCGATGAGGTAGTCAAGCGTGTTCAGCGGGGATATCTCGCCGCAGGTGGCGACGTCGATATCCACGCGGAACGTGGAAATAGCTTTGTCCGGGTGATACTCCGGGAAAGTGTGCACCGTGATATGACTTTTGTCAAGATGTGCGTGAACGGTATCCGGCTGGATACTGCTCCTGTTAAAGAATCCGGCGCCCTTGTTGCAGGAACCGTCAACATGTTCGGGGTCAATATGTCCCTCTGCGAAGAGGATATTGACAGAGGCCCCCTGCGGATCGTAGTCCTGCTTTGATATATTCAGGACAGTCGCACCGATCTTTTCGGTGACATCACAGAGGATCTTTGTGAGCCTTTCGGAATTGTACTGCTCGTCGATATAGGCGATGTAGTCCCGCTGCTCCCTCTCACTTTTTGCATAGCACACATCATAAATGTTGAAGCTAAGTGTTTTTGTGAGGTTGTTAAAGCCATATAAAGCCAGTCTGGAGCCGCTGCTGCCGCCAGGCACTGCTTCTGCCTTTTTCTCCAACCCTAACATCACGACCTTTCGGTAAAATAAGTTTCTGCATGTTGACTTTATGCAGTCAAAGTAAGTATATCATAAAACCCGTTGTTTTGCAACAATTTTTTGATAATTTTTTGTGAAATCTTCACTCAGCCGCACCTATTGACAGAATTGCTGAAATGTGGTAATATAAAAAGTGAAAACATGTGATTTCATAAAGGAGGCGTGCATGGCTGTATTCTACCAGAGCGACGGGCGTTTCAGCTACACGAAAACCGGGGAATTCCGCGTGCGGTGCAAGGCTGAAACACCGCTGACGATAATATTCCTTTCGCTGATCCCGGTTGGGGATTTTCTGATATTCAAGCTGATAGAATACCTGCAGCTGGGAATGGACATGCAGGTCGGGCAGCTGCTCGAATATGCGTGCTACTTCTGGGCAGGTCTGTGCATTTTCATTATGGGTGCGATACGCGCTGGAGTGACCTGCAAATACTACGCAGACCAGAACGAATTCAAGATAACAGATAATCACAAGCACACAGAATACCTGTTCTATGCAGATATCACGGGCATTGAATACACGCCGATAAAGCTGTTCAGCAAGATACCGCGCGGTTTCCGCGTGAAGATAACCACCGAATACCGCACCATCGTGTACGACTATCTTTTCTTCGGCAATTTCGGTTCCACCTCTCCGGAGGACACGCCGTTCCACATGCTGGAACAGCGCGCATACGCTTACCAGGAACCGCAGCATTGCAACGATGACATACTCAGGTCGCGCGAGGACAGGGAGGGACTTCTATGAACGGACGCGAAGCTTTTGAGGAACGTTTCGGCTTCAAGGCAAAAGGGGAATTCCGCGTGCGCGGGCGGTTCGAATTACCGCTGACGGTCACGGCGCTTTTTTTCATTCCATACGGGGAATTCTTCATAGTAGGCACGATGGCAAACCCATGGTTCGCATTCGGCGGTTCGTTCGGGGCGCTGCCTTTCGCAATGGCTCTGTGGGCGCTTTTATGCTGGTGGATAGTCCGGATAGCGCATATCGGCGTCACCTGCCGTTATGAGGGCGACGAAAATGAATTCCGCATAACGGACCAGCACAAGCACACCGAGATCTTCTATTACCCCGACGTAACTTCTGTGGAATACCAGCCGATAATGTATATCAACAAAAAGATCCGCGGCTACAAAGTGACTATCCACACGAAATACCGCTCCGTAAGCTATCAGTTCATAGCCAGCGGGAAACAGCCGATACGCGGTCCAGAGGACACGCCGTTCTTCGTGCTGGAACAGCACTGCGGGCTTGTCAGGGACATCGGCTCGACCGAGAACAACGAATCACGCACATAACATAACGGGCAGCCTGAGGCTGCCCGTCGTTTTTTTCTACACATTCGTCATTCCACTGTATGTGGTGAGTATATCGTCAGCTATCTCGCGCTGGGTGCGCCGGGTATCCATCGCAAGCTTCTGGATATGCCGGTGCGCCTGGTTCTCAGTAAGGTTAAGATACTGTATCAGGCAGCACTTTGCGCGGTCGATGGTCTTGGTGTCCTCCAGCTGCTTTGTGAGCTTGGATTTCTCCTCCTCCAGGCGCTGCAGGCTTTCGCGCGTCATCTCAGCCATTCGCACCGTCTGAAGCAGCGCCTGCTTTGTGAACGGCCTTGGCAGGACGTACGCACCCGTGAACTTTATGCGGTTCTGCACCTCGTCCGCTATTTCTGTTTTCGCAATGACGATTATCACAGCGTCGGTCCTGCTGCGGACTTCAGCCACCCAGTTCAGACCGAAATCAGTCCTCAGCGGGGTGGAAGCTATCACCATGTCATACCCAGAAAGATCAGCCGCGGAAGCTTCTCCGTCGTCAAAGCAGCTGGTTATCTCCGCACCGGTATCCTCCAGCGCAGCGGCAATACTGCCGCAGATCATCTCGGTCTTTGCGTTGATGAATATTCGTTTCATGAGTTCGGCCTCCCTTGCGGCAGAAATTCCGGAATTCACTGAATTTGCTTACAGATTGTTTACATAAAGCTGCTTGTAGGGGCTTGCGGAGTTCGGCGTAAGCTTGAAGAAATTGCTGCTGAGCAGTACGTCCGCGTCATTGCCGAAGTGCTTTACAAAGCGCTCTACGTAATGTCTTATGGACTCCTTCTCCTCTGCGGTAGCCACTGTGCAGCATACCTGTACGGGGAGTCCCTTGGGCATAACGTCGCTGCGGATAAACATCTCGCCGCCGTGCATTCCGGTGCCGCAGAAGTGACCTACCGGGCAGCCCTCCACGCCGATGCCGAGTACGATGATTATTCCGCCCGCCTGGTATTCACCCAGGAAGTCGCCCACCTTGCCGCCGATAACGATGGTCGGGAACATGTCCTGATAGCTCTTCATGTGGATACCAACACGGTAGCCGGCATTTCCCTGCACATATATCTCGCCGGAACGCATAGCATATCCGGTGGTATCTCCGCTGTTGCCGTGGATTATGATAGCGCCGTCGTTCATGGTGTCGCCGGTGGCGTCCTGGGCGTTGCCGTGCACGCTGATTTTCGCGCCGTTAAGGTATGCGCCGAGGGCATTGCCGGGGGTTCCCTTGATGAGTATTTCCTTGCCGGAAAGACCCGCGCCGATGTATCTCTGCCCGAGAACGTTCTCAAGCGTGAATTTCTGCTCGTCAGAGTCCCTGATCATTTTATTCAGCTCTGCATACTGCATATTCTTTGCGTCAATGATCATCTCTTTATTCCTCCCAGCTTCTCTTCCCTGCGCGACTTGCTGAACATCATCATCTGCGGTCTTTCCTTAAGCATATCCATATCTACGTCCGAAAGGTCGATGCGTTCCTTTATCATGGAAGTGTAAATGCCAGCGCGCTTTACGTCGCCCATGAGGATAAATCCCTTGAGCAGACCGTCCTTGAATACCAGCTTTTTATAATTATTGCCGTTTTCCTCGACATATTCCTCACCGTCGTAGCTGCCTGCGGTGATTATGTGCAGTCCGAAGAAGCCGATGGCGTTCATCGGGATCGCGTTTTCATACCTGGTCTCTTCGCCTGCCATGTTCTTTCCTGCGACTTCGCCCTGCATATATGCATTCGGCAGCAGCGCGAGTATCTTGTCCGTGCCGCTGGAAGCGTCGTGGCTGACTGTGCAGTCGCCGGCCGCATAAACGTCGTCGAGGGTGGTTTTCTGTGTGAGGTCGCAGATGATACCGCGCTCCACCTTTCCGCCAGCTTCAGAAACAAGCTCGGTATTCGGGCGAACTCCGACGGCGATGATCACCATGTCGAAATCAACGGTCGCGCCGTTCTTCAGCTTTGCAGAGTGCTCGCTGAACTCGTCAACGGAAGTCCCCAGAATGAACTTCGTACCCTTGCTCTCGATATGCTTCTTCATGATTGAACCAGCGCGCACGTCCAGGATAGACGGAAGGATACGGTCAGCCATATCGACTACGGTGATATCAGCCTTGTATTCATTCAGCGCTTCTGCGGCTTTCAAACCGATAAGACCCGCTCCGATTATCAGCACTTTCATTCCGGGCTTCACCTCGGCCTTGATCGCCTTCACGCTGTCGTAGCTCATGAATGTGTGGCAGGAAGCTATCTTGTCCATTCCGTTCATCGGAGGAACGAACGGCTTGGAACCGGCAGCCACCATCAGCTTGTCATAAGGAACCGTGTTACCGTCGGAAAGAACCACGTTCTTTGCAGCGGCGTCTATCTTTGTCACGCGGGTGTCGAGCATCGTTTCAACGCCGTTCTTCTCGTAGAAATCAGCGCCGCGGTAATAGATGTTCCTGTCGGTGACTTTGCCCATCAGCCAGTAGGAAATGAGCGGTCTGGAATAGGTGTGGTACTTCTCGTCGGAGATAACGGTTATCTTTCCGGTCTTGTCAACCTGACGGATACCCTCGATGGTGCCGATAGCTGCGGCAGAATTGCCGATTATCACATAATTCATATCCGTCACCTCACCTTTCCTCAAAAACTATAGCGTTGTTCGGGCAAGCCTTTACGCATGCCGGCTCACCGTGGCTGTTGCGTGTGCAGAGGTCGCACTTGCGTATCTTGTGCCCTGCCTCGTCGATGACGATGGCGCCGTACGGACATGAGAGGACGCAGGTGTAGCAGCCCACGCACTTTTCCTCGTCGCAGACGATAACGCCGTCCTGCACGGAAAGAGCGCCGGCGATACAGCCCTTTACGCAGGGGTGTGCGTCGCAGTGACGGCACTGTACCGCGAAATTGATCTTGTCGCCTTCTTCTATCTGTATCCTCGCGACGGGCTTCTTGCCGCCTGCGAAAGCCTTTATCATATCAGGAGCGCCGCTGTTTGCTGCCGCACAGGTGAATTCACACAGATGGCAGCCCAGACACCAGTCCTCGTTCACATAAACCTTTTTCATTTGTTATGACCATTCCTTTCGAGCGTGTCAGTCTTTATTCACCTGCGTGCATTATGCCGAGGATATCGAGTTCCTTCTGGTTAAGGCCGATACCGCGGAGCATAAGTCTGTTGCCGCGGAGGGACTCCAGCGAGTTGATACCCATGCCGCCCATCATTTCCTTGATCTCGTGATCCCACGCATGAACAAGGTTTACAAGGCGCTTGTATGCGATATCCGGATTAAGGCGCTTTACAAGGTCCGCACGCTGCGTCGCGATACCCCAGTTGCACTTACCGGTGTTGCAGCTTCTGCACAGGTGGCAGCCCATGGAAAGCAGCGCCGCAGTCGCGATGTAAACTGCGTCCGCACCCAGTGCGACAGCCTTTACAACGTCCGCACTGCTTCTGATGGAACCGCCCACAACGATGGAAACATTGTTTCTGATACCCTCGTCGCGTAATCTCTGGTCAACGCTCGCAAGCGCCAGTTCTATCGGAATGCCCACATTATCACGGATTCTTGTGGGAGCCGCGCCGGTACCGCCTCTGTAACCGTCTATCGCGATGATATCCGCACCGCTTCTCGCAATACCGGAAGCGATAGCCGCAACATTATGTACAGCCGCGATCTTTACGATGACAGGCTTCTTCCAGTCGGTGGCTTCTTTCAGCGAAAGAACCAGCTGACGGAGATCCTCGATGGAATAAATATCGTGATGCGGAGCCGGAGATATCGCGTCAGTGCCCTTGGGTATCATACGGGTCCTGGAAATTTCTTCGTTGATCTTCATTCCCGGGAGGTGTCCGCCGATACCGGGCTTTGCGCCCTGACCCATCTTTATCTCGATAGCGGCGCCTGTGTCGAGGTACTCCTTGAACACCCCGAAACGTCCGGAAGCCACCTGGCATATGGTGTTGGGACCGTACTTGTAGAAATCCTTGTGCAGACCGCCCTCACCGGTGTTGTAGTAAGTGCCGAGCTCCTGCGCGGCTCTTGCAAGGGACTCATGCGCGTTCTTGGAAATAGAACCGAAGGACATCGCGGAGAACATGACCGGAACGTCCAGTTCAAGATACGGGTTGTGCTTGAATTCAGCCTTGCCGTTTTCGTCGTAATGTATCTCCTGGTCCTTCTTGCCGAGGAACGTCTTGGTTTCCATCGGCTCACGAAGCGGGTCGATAGGCGGGTTGGTTACCTGCGAAGCGTTCAGCAGTATCTTGTCCCAGTAAACGGGGTACTCGCGCGGGTTGCCCATCGCGGAAAGGAGCACTCCGCCGGAGCCTGCCTGCTTGTAGACCTCGTCCATTACCTGCTGGCTCCAGTTGCCGTTCTCGCGGAACTCGTTCTCGTTCTTCTTTATTTTCAGCGCTCTGGTCGGGCAGAGAGTTACGCAGCGCTGACAGTCAACACAGCTTGTTTCGTCTGCGACCATCTTATCGAGGTCGGGGTCGTAATGATGCACCTCGTTGGCGCACTGTCTTTCACAGACGCGGCACTTGATGCAGCGGTCGTAATTGCGAACCACCTCAAACAGCGGATTCATATAGTTAATAGCCACTTGTGACCTTCCTTTCAATTCTGCTCTGTCGTTTATTTATCGAGTGTTACGATTATCGGCTCACCACCGCGGGGGCTCCAGATGCGGTCAACGTCCGGGGACATCGTTCTGATGGAGCATTCCTCGCTGGAGATGTAGACTGTGTCGCCCTTTTCTGCAGCCACCATGGAACGCAGCTTCAGTCTGTCGTTGAGCGCCATAAGTCCGTTGTTAAAGCCGAGGATTATTGAGAAAGGTCCTGTGATGAGCAGGCTGGAATAAACGTTTCTGAAATGGCGTATCTTCGCGGTCTCCTCCGGGCTGAACCTGCCGGAATCTATCTCGCTCCAGAACGGCGCTGCGATAACCTTTGCGACGTCATCAAGCGGCATTCCGAGACGGCGGTGGAGGTAGTCGATGATGTATGTGATTACCTCGGTATCAGTCAGCAGATTGCATTTGTAGCCGAACATCTCGATGAAGCGCCTGTTCGCGTCATAAGAGGAGATCTCGCCGTTATGTACTATCGTGTAATCCAGCAGCGCGAACGGGTGCGCGCCTCCCCACCAGCCGGGGGTGTTCGTCGGGTAGCGTCCGTGTACGGTCCACGCCCAGCCGTCGTATTCGTCCAGCCTGTAGAATTCACCGACGTCCTCGGGGTAACCTACCGCCTTGAATACGCCCATGTTCTTGCCGCTGGAAAAAACGTACGCGCCGTCGATCTTATCGTTGATCTTGATGACGCAGCGTGCGACGTAGGTGCGCTCGTCCAGCTGGCTTTCCTGGAGCTTTGTGGGAAGAGGGTTAACGAAGTAGCGCCAGATGAGCGGCTCGTCGGTAATGTTCGGGTGCTTTCTGGTAGGAATACGCGAGAGGTTGATAACATCGAAATGCCTGTCGATGAAAGCCTCGGTCTTTATCCTTGCTTCGTTGGAGTCGTAGAAAACATGGAACGCATACTGATCCTTGTATTCCGGATAGATGCCGTACCCAGCATAGCCGCCGCCGAGTCCGTTTGAACGGTCGTGCATACAGGCGATGGAATTAACGATCACGCTGCCGTTTGTCCTCCTGCCGCTTCTGTTGATGAAGCCCGAGATGGCGCAGCCTGCAGGGATCCTGGTTTCTCCCTCTTTCTTTAACATAAGCTCACTCCTTAAATTTGACTCAGAAAAACAAATTCCGGCAGGAAAGCTGCCGGATACCGCGTCATTCGGCGCAGCGCTGAGCCGGTTTGTCTTTCGTATTATTACGGAAACGATAAAAGCAATGTGAAACTTTTTCTCCTGCGAAGTTGCAGTGAGAATTACTGAAGCCTTCATCGCCCTGAACGTTTGTGCCCGGGCACTAACGTTTTTATCCGTGTTTAATTTACGTCCCTATTATAGCACTAATATTCCGAGTTGTCAAGTGGTTTTTGCAAGTTTTCTATATTCAATCTTTCATTTTATTGAATATTGGCATACATATTTTCCGCCTTATCCCAGTTAGCTCCAGCTAATAAAGTTGCTTAGCAGCACATATCAGATTCAAATTACTGGCGAAATGTTATTTTTGCAAGAAGCAAAGCAGAAATGTTGCAATATTTTTGTAAAAACAGCCAAATTGCAAAAATCCGCGAAAAAGCTGCACAAATTTTAAATAGCACTTGAAAAAACAGCAGAAATAGAGTATAATAATATAGTATTATTTCATTAATAAGAAAGGAACATCTCAAATGGCGGTAGAATTAAAAACCATACAGCACCTCTGCGAGCTGTCAAAGCTGAATTATGACGAAGCCGGACTTGAAAAGGTAATGGGTGAGATGGGCGATATCATCGACCTCATGGACACGATCAAGAGTTTCGACCTCACCTATGACGACACCAAGGACAACAACAGCATTTCCCTGCAGGAAGTCAGGGAGGATATTGCACAGCCGTCCTTCCCGACGGAGAAGCTTCTCGCGAATGCAGAGAACACCGGCAGCTGCTACGTTGTGCCCAAGGTAGTTGAATAAACAGGAGGTAATATATGGATATAACCCGTGCAAAGATCCGTGACCTGCGCAAGGCACTGGACAGCAAGGAGATAAGCGCCGCTGAACTCTGCGGCGAATACTTCAAGAATATAGAAGCCGACGACGGTAAGGTGCAGTCTTTCATCACCGTGACCAAGGAAAAGGCGCTTGAAATGGCGGCAAACGCACAGAAGCGCATCGACTCCGGAGATGTAAGCCCCCTGACCGGCATTCCGCTCGCAATAAAGGACAACATCTGCACCGACGGCGTAAAGACCACCTGTGCAAGCAAGATGCTGGAGAATTTCATTCCCCCGTACGATGCGACAGTCATTGAAAAGCTGAACGCCGAGGGATACGTACTTCTCGGCAAGACAAGCATGGACGAGTTCGCGATGGGCGGCTCCACACAGACTTCCGCGTTCGCCAAGACCAAGAACCCATACGACCTTGAGAGAGTTCCCGGCGGTTCCTCCGGTGGCAGCGCGGCTGCGGTTTCCGCTTCGTTTGCACCTGCCGCCCTCGGAAGCGACACCGGTGGTTCCATCAGACAGCCCGCTTCTTTCTGCGGCGTTACCGGTATCAAGCCCACTTATGGCAGAGTTTCGCGTTACGGTCTGGTGGCTTTTGCAAGCTCCCTCGACCAGATAGGGCCCATCTGCTCCGACGCCCGCGACTGCGCCATCATGCTCAATGCGATCTGCGCACACGACCCGCACGACGCTACCAGCGCACGTCAGCCCGTCCCTGATTTCACCGAAAAGCTGGGGCAGTCCGTCAGCGGAATGAAGATCGCGATGCCCAGGGAGTTCTATTCCGACGACATCGACGACGAGGTAAAGTCCCACGTAATGAACGCCGCAAAGGTGCTTGAAAGCCAGGGTGCACAGCTCGTCGAATGCTCCATTCCCGGGCTGAAGTACGCTATCCCGGCGTATTACCTCATCGCCTGCGCAGAGGCTGCATCCAACCTGTCGAGATTTGACGGTATCAAGTACGGTTTCCGCGGCGAGGGAAGAACATTTGAAGAGCTTATCCGCGACAGCCGCAGCAAGGGTTTCGGCGAGGAAGTTAAGCGCCGTATCCTGCTGGGCAACTACGCGCTTTCCTCCGGCTACTACGACGCTTACTACAAAAAGGCGCTGGCGCTCAAGCAGCAGATAATCAAGGAATACAACGACGTTTTCGACAAGGCGGACGTTATCCTCACCCCGACCGCTCCTACGCCCGCATACAAGATAGGCGTGCAGGACAACGACCCGGTCAAGATGTATCTTGCGGACATCTGCACAGTTACAGTCAACATTGCTTCGCTCCCCGGAATTTCCACCACCTGCGGCTACACCGCTGAGGGAATGCCCGTAGGTATGTCCGTCATCGGCAGACGCTTTGACGAGCAGACTATTTTACAGTGCGCCGACGCATTCGAGCAGACCTTTGCGCCGACTGCGCCTAAGTTTTAAGGAGGTACCGGTATGAGTGCATATTTCCCCACGATAGGACTTGAAACACACGCAGAGCTTTCCACCAACTCAAAGGTGTTCTGCACCTGCTCTGCCGAATTCGGCGGCACGCCGAATTCCAGATGCTGCCCTGTTTGCAGCGGACTTCCCGGAACGCTCCCCGTGCTCAACAGAAAGGCTGTAGAATACATCATCAAAGCGGGTTATGTTATGAACTGCGAAATTTCCCGCTTCACAAAATGGGACAGAAAAAACTACTTCTACCCCGACCTTCCGAAAGCTTACCAGATATCTCAGATGCCGCGCCCGGTTTGCCTTGCAGGAACCGTTAAGATAAACGCAGGCGGCAAGGAAAAAGATATCCGCATCAACCGAATCCATCTTGAAGAGGACGCGGGCAAGCTCGTACACGACGAAGTGAACCGTATTTCCCTCGCGGATTACAACCGCTGCGGCGTTCCGCTCATCGAGATAGTTACCGAGCCGGACTTCCACAGCGCCGAGGAAGTTGTAGCGTACCTTGAAAAGATAATGCTGCTTCTCCAGTACGCAGGAATATGCGACTGCAAGATGGAACAGGGCTCGATCCGCTGCGACGTCAACATCTCCATCGCCCCCAAGGGAAGCAACGAACTCGGCACCAGGACCGAGCTGAAAAACCTGAACTCCCTCAAGGCGATAGCACGCGCCATCGAAGTCGAGATTGAGCGCCAGGAAGAACTCCTGGACAACGGCGAAAAGGTTATCCAGGAAACACGCCGCTTCAACGAGGCTCTCGGTGAGACCACCGCAATGAGAAGCAAGGAAGACGCTCACGACTACCGCTACTTCCCCGACCCCGATATTCCCCCGATAATCTTCACCGAGGAGGAACTCGAGGAAATACGCAATTCCATTCCGGAACTGCCGGAGCAGAGAGTTGCGCGTTATGTTGAGCAGTACGGCATTAAGAAGCCAGACGCCGACCTCATCGTTTCCGACAAGAAGATATGCGATTTCTTCGATGTTGCTATCCAGGAATACGACAACCCCAAGGCAGTCGCAAACTACATCACCGGCGAACTTCTCCGCAGAAAGAACCTCGGTGAAGTCGATATGGACGACCTGAAATTCACCGGCAAGGAATTCGCACAGCTGGTAGAACTTCTCCAGACCGACAAGGTTTCGCAGTCCAACGCCAAGGTCATACTCGGTGAGATGATAGAAAACGGCGGCACGCCGAAGTCCATCGCAGACGCAAAGGATCTCTGGATAAAGGAGGACAACGACCTTCTTGCCAAGACCGTCGATGAGATAATCGCGAACAACCCCAAGGCAGCCGAGCAGTATCGCAGCGGCGACCAGAAGGTATTCGGCTTCTTCATGGGACAGGCAAACAAGGCGCTCAAGGGACAGGCTTCCCCGAAGGCAATACAGGAATATATCAGAAAGAAACTTTCCGAATAAAACACATCGCCCTGCGTTTTGCAGGGCGACATCTTTATGACGAATGCCGGGCTTTTCAGTCCGGCATTGATTTTATTCTACTGGTATCTCAGATACTGCAGGCAGCGTGCTGTCAGCCGTGGTTTCATCAGGCTCTATTTCAACAGGCTCCGTCACTGTTTCTGAAGTGGTTTTAGGCGGCTTCGGCTTAGTGGTTTTTGCAGTCGTCTTTGCGGGCTTTGTGGTCTTAGCAGGCTTGGAGGAAGTCGTCATTTCCTCCGGCTCAACGGTTTCCGGCTCGTCTACTGTCGTCTTTGCCGGTTTGCTTTCCGTTGTTGAAGCCACCGCAGGCATGGGCTCAGCGCCGTCAGTTGGCTTGGTGCCGTCCCATAATCCCGCTTCCATAAGCGCGCGGTGCAGTTCCCACAGGGCTATGTAATAGCAATAGGGAGCCAAATGCACCCCATCGCCGGAATGCAGACAGGTGCGCAGTTTTCCCTCATCATTTTTCAGGTACTGCCCGAAATCGACAAAATGCACCCTCTCGGGGAATTCTGTTTCGATGAACCTGCGCATGTAATCGTTGAAGCTGTCGATAACGCTGTTAGCGCAGAACTTGCTGCACACCGGCGTTATAGCCGCAACGAAAACGTCCGCGTCGCTGCCGTCAAGAGTCGCCTGAATTACGCCGCGGTAATTCTCGCAGTAGGTTTCCTCGTACACCATGTTCACGTCGTTCATGCCCATGGAAAGCAGGACGTAACGCGGCTTTCCGGCTTTCAGTACCTGTTCGTAGGTCTGATCCTCCTTGCCGCGGAACTTGAACGTGTAGTCAAAAAAGCTGCGGGAACCAAGGTTTCCCTTAGCCGCAACATGTTCCCTGGGAACAATGCCATATTCCGCGAAACCGCTGCATATGCTGTCCCCGACGAACAGGGTATAATCAACGAACTTCAGTTCTTCCTCACTGAGGTCGAACTGCTCGTGCACTTCACTGTAAAAAATATCGAAATCACTGTCTGCGTCAGGCGTGGTGGTGACTTCTGCCGTGGGAACCTGTATCGCTGAAGTGGAGACCGTATCAGCAGGCTCCGTGCTGCAACTTTCCGACGCGGAATGCGCAGAAATATCTCCCGTCGCAGTGGTGGAAGCCGTGGTCGATGATGTGACAAGGTCCTGAATGACAGTGCCCGGCTGAGAGCGCTCGTCAGTGGAAGAGCACCCGGTCAGTAATACACACGCTGCCGTAAGAGCGCTGTATAACTTGTATTTCATTATATATCAAATCCTTTTGGATAGTAAGTCTGGAAAACGGGCCGGACAGGCGCACACAAGTGCATTGGAAAATTTTACACAGCCCTTAAAGCAAACAGACGCCCGCTATAATAAAACACGGGCGTCCTGATATCACGATTGAGAATTACTTCTTGCCGTGCTTCTTAGCCTTGGGAGCAGGCGCAGCTGCCTTGACTTCCGGCTTCTTCTCGGGAGCGGGAGCAGCCTTTACCTCAGGCTTTGCAACAGGAACAGCAGGCTTTACCTCGGGCTTTGCAGCAGGAGCGGCAGCCTTTGTCTCGGTCTTAGCGGCAGGAGCGGCAGGAGCGGCAGGCTTCTTTTCAGCGGGCTTCTTTTCAGCAACGGGCTTCTTCTCAGCCTTCTTTGCAGGAACCAGCGGCTCAAGAGCCAGGAACTTTGCAGCGTCGCCGTCTACCTTGACCAGACCTTCAGCCATAGCCTTTTCAAATGCAACCTCGCCAGCGAACAGCTTGTCGATGTTCTCAGCGGAACCGGTAACATTTACCTGGAGGTCGTCATAGTGATAAGGAGCAACAGTAAGTACGCCGTCCTTTACCTCAACGTAAACATCTCCGTCTTCTTCAAGAATGGTGAAGTTAGCAACGACCAGATCCTCATACTTCTTAGCCTTGGTCTTGCTGCCCTTGAGATAGCCATTGATCTTTTCAGCGAGTTCTGTATTAGTCATGATAGAAACCTCCTGTGATGAGCAACATTTTGGCTTGAGCGGACGCTGCGAGCGCCACCAGCCAGATTTATTCAACAGCGTATTACGGCTGTCTATTTCCTCTCTATGTAAGTATACCATATACCCTATTTTATTTCAATAGGCATTTTCTATAAATTTACAAGGAAAAGTGGTTCATTTTCAGCGGAAAAATATAAATCTGCACAAAGCCGCGGCTCACTTGCGTGACAGATTGCTGCCGTCATAGCCCACGAAAAATCTTTTGGGGCGCGCGGAATCCGGGCGCTCTATCGGCTCTGCGGAAGAAAGCAGCTTCTCCACCGTTTCACGGTATTCCGGCTTTGCGAGGTAGTAGCCGTAGCTTTCGATAACGTTAGCCGGGTCGATTATCCTGCCCTCTATCTTGAAGTTGTCAAAGCCCATTTCAAGGTACTTCCCGAACAGCTGGTCGCTGGTTATGAAAGTCTTGTAGCCAACCACCTGGTCGAAATTCATGAACATGTTATGGCATTCGAATTCGTTGGCTTCCCTCAGCGGGTCCTCGGGCGTCTGACCTGAAAACAGCATATCCTTAAGGGACACTTTTGTAAGGTCGCTGGCACGGCGCTGGCATCTTCCAAGGACCTGATAGTGCTCCTTGCGGCGCTTACAGTGCGGCACGCAGTAGGGGTTGATGAGAATTTCGCAGCGCTTTCTGAGTTCCACCGGGATACTCTCAAGCTTTTCGAAATCGTTGTTCCAGTTGTAGTCGAGAACCACAAGCTTGTAGTCCTTTTCGAACTCCTTCATCAGCAGGTCATGATCCTCTATCTGCTTGACTGTAGATGAAGTCAGCGGGAACTGCGGGTACTTCTCGCGGATATAATTCTCGAGGAACGGCGCGTTGATAATTATTTCGTTCAGCCCGTTCTCAGCGGCGCGGCAGAGGAAGTTGCAGAACTCGTCGGAAACGTCCGCTTCCGTCAGCGTGGGGTTCGTGAATGTATATCGTATCGGAACGCCCCTGCGGTTGAACTCGGATATAGTCCACTTTATCTCCTCGCGCGGGATAAATCCGTTTATGGCGCGTCCACCGTTCCACAGCGCAGGAGGAAAGCACCCGTAAGCCGAAACGATCTCCACATCGCGGAAATACTCCGGGTGTTCTTTCATGAGATCCAAAAGATGAAGGTTAAGGTCGCAGTGGCGCCAGAAATCAGGTATATGGAATTTAGCAGTCATGTCAATTCTCCTCAAAAAATACTATTTTAATTATATAGCAGAACCAGCCGATTGTCAAGCATTCACCGTGATGTTGCTGAATAAACCGCGCCCGCAGAGGAATAATACCCATAAAAAGACAAAGAGAGGTAACACAATGGCAGTTGTACTGATAAGGGCATGCATTCTGTACGTGATAATCACGTTTTCGCTGCGGCTGATGGGAAAAAGGCAGCTTGGCGAGCTGCAGCCGTCGGAGCTTGTGGTGACGATACTGATATCAAACATAGCTTCCGTGCCGGTGGAGGACTCCTCAATGCCCATGCTGATGGGGGTAGTGCCGATACTGACGCTGGTCTGCCTTGACGTTATCATGTCGGGAATAATGCTGAAATTCCCGAAATTCCGCAGGCTGATGATAGGAAGCCCCCGGGTGATAATGTCCGAGGGCGTGATAATGCAAAAAGAAATGAAGCGCCTGCGCTACACCGTAGACGACCTGGTCGAAGCCATGCGCGAGGAGCAGATTTTCGACATCACGCAGGTATATTACGCGATAGTGGAAACCACCGGCAAGATACACTTCCTCAAAAAGAAGGACTACCAGTCCGCGGAAAAGGCGGACGTTTCCTGCGGCGGCTCCTCGGACGACCCGCCAGCCGTTATAATCCGCGATGGAAAAGAGGACCCCGAGCAGATGAAGTTCATGGGTCTGGGAATGGGCTGGCTCCATGAGCAGCTTAGACAGCAGCAGCTTTCTATAAGCGACGTGTTCCTCATGACAGCCGACAAAAACGGTCAGAACACGATAATACGCCGGCAGAGGGGGCTTTAAATGAACAGACTTATCCTCAGCATCGTTCTGCTTGCCGCAATGGCGTCAGGGTGCTTTTATTCAGTTTATCTCACAACGCAGCGCACAGATGAACTTTCCGGGCTGATAGACCAGGTGGAACAGGCACACTCCGACGGCGACGACAAGTCAGCGCTTGAATACGCCGAGCAGCTCCACTCATCATGGGACAGCATTCTGCATTACAGCATTCTTGTCAACGACCTGGGGCACGCAATGGAGATAACCTCCTGCATTGCCGAGATAGCTTCATTTGCGGAGGAGGGCGACGACGAACTTTACGCCGCCTGCGACCGCGCACAGGCTCAGCTGGAATTATTCAGGGAAATGCAGACGCCTACTCTCTGGAAGATACTTTAAGGTAAATTCAGTTCAAAGAAGTATTCCCCGCGCAGTTCGTCGCTAGAACGGTTCTTTCTGTCCCGGCTCTCACCCGCGAGCGAAAGCCCCAGCTTCTCCATCACCCTGCGGGAAGCCGCATTCTCGCTGTCGCAATGGGCAATGAACCTCTTTGCGCCGTTCCGTTCAAGGTACTCCATAAGTCCACGGGCAGCTTCAAACGCGTAGCCTTTCCCGTGATATCCACGGGCGATTATCCAGCCGAGTTCCCAGGCTGCGCCGTTCTCCTCAAGGTAAGCGCTCACCGAGCCGATGTGCTTTTCCCCGAGCATGACCGCCATCTCCAGGAACTTCGGTTCCGGCGCAGACATCTCTTTCTCGCATTTTCTGAGGTAGCGTTCCGTTTCTGCGATGTCGTTCACCGGCAGGAATACCATCAGCCGGGTCAGTTCATGGTCGGACGCGTATTCATGCGTGGTATTCAGGTGCTTCATGCAAAGCGGTTCAAGAGTCAGTCTTTCTGTCTTTATTTCCATATTGATCTCCAATTGAAATGGGGCTTCATTTTTGCAGCCCCTCAACTTGTCGAAAAAGAAAAAATCAGGCTGTCGAGAAGCCCCCAGATTCTAGGAACCCGCACTGCGACTAGGCTTTGTGCCTGTCGCAGTGCGGAGTGACGACGAAGATGAGGGTTTATCGACAGCCTGTGGGGCTGCAAAAACGCAGCCCCTCGTTATTTTTTCACAGCGGGACCATAACGATCTCGCCATCGCCTATAGTCGCCTTGGAATGCGGCGTCATCACATTCACCTGATATACATAGGAATTTATGCGCAGCATAACTCCGGGATAAAACGCGCGCTTGCAGGAAACCGAAAGGTTCTGCTTGCGTTCAAGAGTTGCTTCTATTTCCTTTATTCTGTTGTTCAGGCGCTTGACTTCACCCTGCAGCTGAAATCTGGAGCGCATAGCCTCGATTTTCATCTGTTCACGCTCAGGGGAAAGCTTGCTCACCTTTGCCATTTCTGCAAGCGCAGTGACTATCTTGCCGAGCTGGTCAAGCTTATCCTCAATGCCGGAAATGGTGTGCTTATGCCCCTCCATCTCCTCGCTGAGGACCGCGTTATTGCCCAGGGTGACCAGGGTTTTTGCGTAGCTTTCGGAGCCAATGACGGAAGCCGTGATATTATGCAGCGCGGTGTACTTGCCGCCCATCATAACGCCCTTGCCGCTCGCGATGATGTTCTTGCCCGCAAAGACCTCGCCGCCCACAAAGGAAGAACCCTCGATATTCTGCCCGGCATAAAGCTTGCTGTTCTCGCAGAAATCCAGCTTTATGCTGCCAAGTTCGCTGTGCAGCGTGGAATTTATGCAGCCGAGCTTTACCGTGATATTGCCGTCAGCCGTAATGGTTCCGTTGGTGACGCTGCCGTTTATGGTGATGTTCTTCTTTGAGGTAACTGCATAGCCCTCCAGCACGTTTCCCTTTATGATTATGTCGCCGATAAAGTCGATATTACCGCTGGAAACGTCCACGTCGCCGCGTATCAGCAGCGACTCTTCAATGCAGAAAGCTCCTCCGGTGTATGTAAGGTTGCCGTCAGTCACCGCGACTATCTCAGTGCCGTCGTTAACAAGTTCAGTACCCTTGCCGACAGCGAAAGACACCGGCACGCCTACCCTCTGCGAAACCGTCTTTCCCATGATATCAGTACCCGGAGCGCCCTCGGTGGGCATGGTTATCTTCGCGATGGTAGTGCCCTTGTAGATGTTGCGCACAAGCCCCAGGTTCTTGTAATCGACATTGCCGTTTTCGTCCTCGACCGGCTTGAAAGTGGTTTCCCGATTAAAAAAGTACTCTATCTTTCCGTCCTCGCCGTTGACAGGAGCGCGCCATCTTGCCACGCAGATATTCTCGCCGTAGCGCCGCTCGTTAACCGCCTGGATAACCTCTTCTCTCAGCACGCCGAAGCAGATGCCTTTTTCAGCAATAGCCGCAAGAGCCTTATCGACAGTCATATCAAGCCCCCCGTTTGACGGTGGTTCGATAGTCATGAACGCGGTGGTGCAGTTCGGATCCACGGAAATCTCCGCTTCAGAATGAATGATCTTGCCATCTCTGCTGTCAACCATGGTGAAGCCTCCTTTTCAGACTTATTATTATTAATATTATTCTAACATATATTATAGATTTTTTCAAGTATGTTTAGAAAAATGTCAGCCCTTTTCTGAAATATACTTCTCCACCACTGCGATGAACTGCCTTCCGTAGCGTTCTGCCTTCATTGTGCCCACGCCTGAAATATTCAGGAACGCATGCATATCCCTTGGTTTCTTCACACTCATTTCCCGCAGGGAAGCGTCGGTGAACACCACATACGCCGGCACGCCGAGTATCGCGGCTTCCTTTTTGCGGAGTTCCTTCAGGCGCTGCATGAGCTCCGTATCCTCCTGTACGTCTGCGGAATTCTGCACAGTCTCAGCTGTGACTGCGCCAGCGCGCTTCGGGCGCTTCATCAGCAAAGTCCTGCGGGAACGCACAAGCTCATCTGCCGCAGGCGTCAGCGCCAGCGTGTGGTATTCTCCCCCGGTGGTTATGTACCCCTGCTGCTCAAGATGGTCGATAATCTCGCGGACGTAGGTGGTCTTGTATTCCTTCATTATGCCATAGGTTGAAAGAGTTTCGTAACCGCCCTGTTCTATCTGCTCCGTGGTCTTTCCGCACAATATGCCGGAGACCAGTACCTTTCCGCCGCTGCGCCCGCGCTGTTTCAGCCGGAAGATGCAGGACAGCACCTTCTGCGCTTCCACGGTGATATCCAGGGTCTCCATCTCGGCGTCGCAGTTTCCGCAGTGACCGCACGCTGCCGGGGACTGCTCCCCGAAATAGCTCAGGATAAAGTGCCGCAGGCATTTCGTGGTGGTGGAATAGAACGTCATCTGCCTGAGCCGCTCCCGGTCGCGCTTGCGTATCTCCTCCTGCTCAGCGGGTTCAAGCCCGGAGTCCTCGTGCCCGTGGTCTATCAGGAATTCCGCAGTGCGCACGTCCCCCTTGCTGTAAAGCAGAATGCACCTTGCGGGACCTCCGTCGCGCCCTGCCCTGCCGGCTTCCTGATAGTAGCTTTCGAGGTCCTTTGGCATGTTATAGTGGACCACCAGAGCCACATCGGACTTGTCGATGCCCATTCCGAATGCATTCGTCGCCACCATCACGCTGCACCTGTCGTAGATGAAATCCTCCTGCGCCTGCCTGCGTTCCTCGTCGGGGAGCCCCGCGTGATAGCAGCGCGCTTCCACGCCGTTCAGCCGCAGGAATGCCCCCACCGCCTCAACGTTCTTCCTGGTGGAACAGTATACGATGCCGCTCCTGCCGGAAAGATCCCGCACTATTCCCAGCAGGACTGCGTCCTTGTGGCGCTGTTCCGTGGGTCTTACCTCGAAATAGAGGTTTTTTCTGTCGAACCCAGTGGTGACGCAGAACGGCTGGAAAAGCCCCAGTATCCTCACGATATCCTGCTTTACAATATCTGTCGCCGTCGCAGTGAATGCCGCAAGCACCGGGCGCTTTGGCAGGGAACTCACGAACTCGGTTATTTTCAGGTAGCTGGGACGGAAATCCTGCCCCCAATGCGAAACGCAATGCGCCTCGTCGATAGCAACCAGCGGTATTGTAAGCCTGCTGCACATTCTGAGAAAGCTCTCGCTGGTAAGGCGCTCAGGTGCGACGTAAATTATGCTGAATTCCCCCGCGGAAGCCCCGTCGAGCACCCTGAAATATTCCTCCGTGGTGAGGGAGCTGTTTATGCACGCAGCGCTCACGCCGGATTGCTGCAGTCCCTCTACCTGGTCTTTCATCAGCGAAATAAGCGGCGAAATAACGATGGTCGTCCCACCGAGCATGAGCGCGGGTATCTGGTAGCACATGGATTTTCCGGCGCCGGTGGGCATTACACCAAGGCAGTCCTGCCCGGAAACGATATGGTCGATGACCTCCCCCTGACCGGGTCTGAATTCGCTGTGCCCGAAATACCGCTTTAGAATTTCCGTCTTTTCCATTTTTCCCTCACAAAAAAGCCGGGGCAGCTGCTGACCGCCCCGTTATTTTCCTTAATTGCCGCACTCAATGCTTATCTCGTTGAACTTGCCGAGGATATCGTCAACCACGAGCTTCTGCTTCTCGTCGCCGTCGATATCCATCACAGCCCTGCCGCCGTGCATCATAACGAGCCTTGAGCCGTATTCCACGGCAAAGCGCAGGTTGTGCGTCACCATCAGCGTGGTGATGTGCTTTTCCTTTACGACCTTGTCGGTTATCTTCATCAGCGTTTCAGAGGATTTCGGGTCGAGAGCCGCAGTGTGCTCGTCAAGTATCAGCAGGTCTATGTCGGACATCGTCGCGATTATCAGAGCCAGCGCCTGTCTTTGTCCACCCGAAAGCGAACCCGCAAGCACGCCCATGCGGTTTTCAAGTCCCATTCCGCAGCTTTCGAGCAGCTTCTTGTAGTACTGCTCCCTTGCCGGGTTGACCGCAGGCGTAAGCCCGAATGAGTGGTTCTTGTTGTCGGCGAGCGCGAGATTTTCAAGTATCGTCAGGCTGCCGCAGGTGCCCATCTTAGGATCCTGCAGGACGCGCCCGATACGCCTTGCGCGCTGGAATTCCTTCATCATCGCGATGTTCTGACCGTTGAATACCACCGCGCCGCTGTCAGGCTCTACGCCTCCGCAGACAACGTTGAGCATGGTGGTCTTGCCGCTTCCGTTGGAGCCTACCACCGAAATGAAATCGCCGTCCTTGACGTCCAGGCTGAATTCATTGAACAGCTTGTTTTCGTCCACCGTGCCGCGGTTGAATATCTTGGTTATTTTGCTGAGTGAAAGCCTGTTGGCTGACTGCACCGGCTCCGGTTTTCTGCCAATGGAGCTGATGAGCTTCTTCAGCTCACCGCCGCCGAGCACGAGCGCTATCAGGAATATCAGCGCTTTCATGAGGTTGTTGTAATCCGTGGGAAGTCCCAGAGAAAGCACTATCTGATATGCCGCCTTATAAATCAGGCTGCCGAGGATCACCATAGTGGTTCCCTTCATGAACTTCACGCGCTTGAACAGGCTCAGACCGATGATAACGGAAGCCAGACCCAGCACGACCATTCCGACGCCCATCTGCTGGTCTGCGGAACCCTTGTTCTGCGCGATGACTGAACCCGCGATAGCCGCAAATCCGTTGCCCAGAGCCAGACCGAAAATCTTGATGGTGCCGGGGTCCTTGCCGAGCATGACGGTATACTTGTCGTTCGCGCCGGTTCCGCGGAGCAGAAGTCCGTGCTTCGTCTTGAGGTAGAGATCAAGCAGCAGCTTGCACACTACAACGATGATGAGCGAAATGACTGCAGTCCTGATGTAGAACCCACCCACGCTCTTGGGAATAAATCCCGCAAGACCTGAGTTGAAAATCGTATCCTTGGTAAAGAACGAAGCCACCGCGCCGCCGTCCGTTCCGGCCTTGAGAATAACGAGGTTGACGGAAAGCATCGCGGTATACATGATGATACCGCAGAGAAGCGGAGTTATGCGGAGCTTGACATGCATCAGTCCCGTAAGGACGCCGGCAGCCATGCCGGCAGCGAATGAGATCAGCAGGCAGAGCCACGGGTCAACGCCCTGCAGTATCAGCACGCCGCTGAGCACTGCGCCCAGCGGGAACGTGCCGTCCACCGACAGATCCGGAAAGTCAAGTATGCTGTAAGTGATGTACATTCCCATTGCGAGGAGCGCATACATAAGTCCCTCGTTGAGAATATCAAGCAGAATGTTGATAACCAGTGTCATTTCTTTCCCTTTCCTGAACTGCCGGATCTGTTACCTTGATTTATGCTGCGTCGGATTCAGCAGCTGCGTTTGTTGTTACCATCTCGGCGTCTGCGTACTTCTCAGGTACTGCGAAGCCGAACTTTTCAATGACTTCGCTGTTGATAACGGGTGTGCCGTCGGAAATTGTGCCGACTGCCATTGTCTTGGGGTCTGTGCCATTGAGGATCTCAACGCCCATCTCAGTGGTCTTTTTGCCGAGAGCGATGTAGTCGATGCTGATGGAAGCCAGGCAGCCGTTCTTTACCTGCTCGACCTCGGAGCCGTAAACCGGGATATTGGCAGCGTTAGCCTTCTCGAGAACAACGGAAAGGTTGTTTACAACGTTGTTATCGGTGAAGTTATTGATGCAGTCCACCTGGGAAGCAAGCGTTGTAGCAGCCTGAGGAATATCAGCCGCGCTGTTTACGCCGGATTCAACAACCTCGATGCCCTTGCCCTCGCATACAGTCTTGAAAGACTTGAGCTGGGACAGGGAGTTTGCTTCGGTGTTTGTGTAGAGAACGCCGATCTTCTTTACGTCCGGCTGAATGGACTGTATCAGGTCAACCTGTGCGGAGAAGTCGAGGATATCGGAGGTGCCGTTGCAGTTTTCGATACCTGCTTCAAGGCTCTCGGTAAGTCCGGCAGCTACCGGATCGGAAACTGCGCAGAATACGACCGGGATATCGGACTTGCTTGCTGCGGAATAAGCGGAAAGCGCAGCAGGAGTAGCGATAGCGTAGATCATATCGTAGCCCTTGGATACGAAGTTGGCAGAAATAGAATCGCAGGAAGCGCCGTCTGCCTGAGCATTCTGGAGGTCAATCTCAACTCCGTCCTCGCCGTAAGCGTCGATGAGACCAAGTCTGATACCCTCGTAGCAGTTGTCGAGAGATGGGTGAGCAGCGTACTGTAAAACGCCGATCTTCTTTACGCCCTCTGAGGCAGCGCCGGAGTTCCCGCTGTCAGCCGTGCTGCTGCCGTTACCGGAAGCGCAGCCGGTCAGTGCCATTGTCAGCGCCATTGCAGCGCCGAGCACCTTTGCGAAGTTTGCCTTTTTCATGATGTTTCTCCTTTTGTCCTGCGGCAGTATCCGGAAAATAAAAAAACCCGCCCCACAACATGGGACAGGAACAACCTGCGATACCACCCAAATTCGCCCTCACGGGCGCACTCGCCTGCGTTCTGCAAAATGCAAGATGATCAAGATAATGCAAAACACTTCCCGCTGTAACGTGCGGAAACGTCGCCCCTACTTCGGAACTCTGCCTGTGCAGCGATACTGCGCGGAACAGCGCCGGTTCAGTTTGCCCTCGCAGGTCCATTCATGAATGCTTACGCGTCGTGCTCGCACCAAACGCACGGCTCTCTGGGGCGCATCGGCAGACACTACTAATCCTGCTCAACGGTTTATGTGCTTTTTATGTACAAGTTGATTTTATCACACATTTCCCATTTTGTCAAGGGGTATTGTAATATTTTCTATAGGTAACCTCTAAATAACCCTGTGAAAAAGAGGAAAAAGTGATATAACAAGGATATGAAACAGAAAACACTATTTGGTAACCTCTGAAAACCGGGACACGAGCAGATTTTTTCAAAGGTTTTCTGAATACAAAAAAGACGCCTGAATTTATTTTCAGCCATCTTTTTTATTGCCCAATTCATGTAATAATGATATATTCAGAATATCCATCATACATTTTACATATCTCAGACAATGAATTATAATATAAACGACCCAAGGCATATTTCAACAAAAGGAAGAGATAAAATGAATAAGGACCTTACCGTAGGAAAATCCTCAACGGTATTGTGGCAATTCTGCCTGCCGCTGTTCGGAAGTATTATTTTCCAGCAGCTGTACAACATCGCGGACAGCTTTGTCGCAGGAAAATTTGTAGGTGAGAACGCGCTTGCCGCAGTCGGCAACAGCTATGAGGTAACGCTGATTTTCATTGCGTTCGCATTCGGCTGTAACATAGGCTGCTCGGTCATCGTGTCGCAGCTTTTCGGCGCAAAGGAGTACAAGGACCTCAAAACTGCGGTTTACACAACGCTGATTTCAGGTGGCGTGCTGTGCGTTCTGCTTATGGCGGTCGGGCTAATATTCTGCACCGACCTGCTGACGCTCATCAACACTCCGGAAGCCGTCATGGCTGATTCAAAGCTGTATCTTGACATCTACATATTCGGGCTTCCGTTCGTGTTCTTCTATAATATCGCCACCGGAATTTTCTCGGCGCTGGGCGATTCCAAAACGCCGTTTATATTCCTTGTGTGCTCGTCGCTTTCAAACATCGGGGTGGATATCCTGTTTGTTACCGCGTTCAACATGGGAGTTTCCGGCGTGGCATGGGCGACATTCATCTGCCAGGGGGTAAGCTGCGTTCTTGCAATGCTGTTCGTATTCCGCAGACTTGCAACGATAAAAACGCAGGAAAAGCCAGCGGTGTTCTCGTGGAACCTTTTCAAGAGAATTGCTGTTGTGGCTGTCCCGAGTATTTTACAGCAGAGCTTTATTTCCGTCGGAAACATCATAATTCAGGGCATTATAAACAACTTTGGCGCTTCTGTCATGGCTGGCTATTCGGCTTCGATAAAACTTAACAATCTGGTCATCACCTCTCTCACGACCCTCGGCAACGGTATTTCAAACTTCACTGCTCAAAATCTTGGCGCAGGCAAGCTGAAGCGCGTCAGCGAGGGATTCCGCGCGGGACTGAAGCTTGTCTGGCTGCTGTGTATTCCGCTTACGCTGTTGTATCTTTTCGCGGGAAATTATCTCGTTTATGTGTTCATGGATAACCCGACTGGTACTGCAATGGACGTCGGCGTGGAGATACTGCGTATACTTTCCCCGTTCTATTTCGTGGTTTCCGCGAAGCTTGCAGCGGACGGAGTTCTGCGCGGCGCTGGAATGATGAAGAAGTTCATGATAGCTACGTTCACCGACCTTATCCTGCGTGTGGTTCTTGCGGAGGTGCTTTCGAGAATACCGGAACTTGGCGCCACCGGAATATGGCTGGCATGGCCTATCGGCTGGACCGTTGCAATGGTGATCTCCATTCTGTTTTACAGAACCGGAAGCTGGAGAAAGGACAGCGAGGAAGAACCTGTTACGGTACAGTGCAGTGAATAACATAGAAGCGCCCTTTCCGGAGGGCGCTTTTGCTGTTCCGGAATAATTCTGACCTTGAAGTCCAAATAAAATTGTGTTATAATTCAATTAGTTAATTTTCGCAGAAAGAGGTCAGCGCCATGACAATACAGCAGCTGAAATACGCCGTTACCGCTGCCGACAAGGGAACGATGAGCGAAGCCGCTCAGTCGCTTTTCATCGCACAGCCGAGCCTAACCAACGCAATAAAGGAGCTGGAAACGGAGCTTGACATAACGATATTCCACCGTACCAACAAGGGAATTATCGTCACCAACGAGGGCAGCGAATTTCTCGGGTACGCGCGGCAGGTATTGCAGCAGGTAGGGCTGCTGGAGGAAAAATACCTCAGCGGCGAGGGGCACAAGCAGATTTTTTCGGTTTCCACGCAGCATTATTCCTTTGCGGTGAGCGCGTTCGTGGATATAATACAGCAGTTCGGCAACAAGAATTACGACTTCACGCTGCGGGAAACGCAGACCTACGAAATTATACAGGACGTGAGCCAGTTCCGCAGCGAGGTCGGTATACTGTACCTTTCCGGCGAAAACGAGTACATCATGAGCAAGATAATTGAGCAGAGCGGGCTGAGATTCGACGAGCTTTTCACCGCGAAGCCACACGTTTTCATCAGTTCTAAACACCCTCTCGCGAAAAAACGGAAAATAACTCCGCAGCAGCTTGAGGAATACCCGTTCCTGTCGTTCGAGCAGGGCAGCTACAATTCGTTCTACTTTTCCGAGGAGATAATGAGCCGCGTGAACCGGAGCATGACGATAAAGGTCCGCGACCGCGCGACGCTGTTCAACCTGCTGGTGGGACTTAACGGCTACACGATATGCACAGGAATAATCAGCACGGAACTTAACGGCGAGAATATTATTTCGCGCCCGCTCGCTGTTGACGAATACATCAGGGTCGGAACAGTCACGCGCCGCGGAGTAAATCTTACGAAACTCGGCGAGGAATATATCAACGCGCTTCATGCGCATATCTGAACAAAACAGCATAAAACCTCCCGTAAGCGATCATAGCTTGCGGGAATTTTTTTCCGGATTTATCAGCATAGTTTGATATAGTTACAAGCTATATTCAGCAACAGTTTTTTAGTATTTTACAAATACCGAAAAATAGTATAAAATAAACACAACAAAAAACAGAGAGGTAATCATATGAAAACTACGATAATCGGCTACCCCAGAATAGGAACATTACGCGAACTGAAATTCGCTTCTGAAAAGTACTTCCGCGGTGAAATATCAGCACAGGAACTCCAGAACACCGCAAAGGAACTCCGCAGGACGCACCTCCGGACCCAGCAGTCCGCCAGGATCGACCTTATCCCAACCGGAGATTTCTCGTTCTACGACAATATGCTGGACACAGCGGTACTGCTGAATGCAATTCCGGAGAGATACGCGGCGCTGAATCTCCCGGCGCCTGACGAGTACTTCGCAATGGCTAGGGGCTATCAGGGGAATAACGGCGACGTAAAGGCGCTCGCAATGAAAAAGTGGTTCAACACGAACTATCACTACATGGTGCCGGAGATAAGCCGCAATACTGAAATTAAGCTGAACGGAACAAAGCCGTTCGATGAATATGCCGAAGCGAAGGCGCTCGGGATAAACGCAAAGCCGGTGGTCATCGGAGCGTTCACATTCCTGCGGCTGGCGAGGTACACCGACGGCAGCAGCGCTGTGGATTTCGCCGACAAGACCGCTTCCGCATACTGCGAGTATCTCCGCAGATTCGGAGAACTCGGCGCTGAGTGGGTGGAGTTCGACGAGCCGGAGCTTGTCACCGACCTCACCGCAGAGGATATCGCGCTTTTCAGGGAACTTTACACGAAGATTCTTTCCGCAAAGGGCGGCGTAAAGGTGCTTTTACAGACCTATTTCGGCGATATAAGGGACTGCTGTTCCGACGTGTGCGCGCTTGATTTTGACGGCGTTGGTCTGGATTTCATCGAGGGCAAAAAGACGCTGGAGCTTGTAAAATCCAACGGCTTCCCGAAGTCAAAAACGCTCTTTGCCGGAATCGTCAACGGCAAGAATATCTGGCGCAGGAATTACGCGGACGCAGTAAGCCTTATCAACAAACTAAAGCCGCTGTGCGGAGATATCGTGCTGAACACATCCTGCTCACTGCTGCACGTTCCATACACGCTGAAAAACGAAGTCAAAATGCCGGAGGAATACCGCAGACATTTCGCATACGCAGAAGAAAAGCTGCATGAAATTGCCGAACTGAAAACCATTCTCACCGCAGACGAACCCGAAAAAACAGCTGAATTCCTCGCGAACAAGGAACTTTTCAACGGCAGCCGAATCTGCGGAAACAAGTTTGTGCAGGATAAGGTAAAGGCGCTTTCCGATAAGGATTTCATAAGGCTCCCGGAATTTTCGGAGCGCGAGAAGATACAGAAAAAGCGTTTCGGACTGCCGCTTCTCCCGACTACGACAATAGGCTCGTTCCCGCAGACTGCGGAGGTTCGCGCGAACCGCGCCGCATTCAAGAAAGGCGAGATTTCCGAGGAGCAGTACGTCGAATTCAACAGGAAGAAAATCGCGGAGTGCGTGGAATTGCAGGAGAAAATCGGGCTTGACGTGCTGGTACACGGCGAATTCGAACGCAACGACATGGTTGAGTATTTCGGCGAGTGCCTCGACGGGTACATCTTCACCGAAAAGGCGTGGGTGCAGTCCTATGGGACGCGCTGCGTAAAGCCGCCGGTAGTATGGGGCGACATCTCCCGCGCAAAACCTATGACCGTTGCATGGTCGAAGTACGCGCAGAGCCTTACAAACAAACCTATGAAAGGAATGCTGACAGGACCGGTAACGATACTCAACTGGTCGTTCCCGAGAGAGGATATTTCGCTCAGGGAATCCGCGCTCCAGATAGGTCTTGCAATACGCGAGGAAGTACTCGACCTTGAAGCGAACGGAATCAGCGTTATCCAGGTGGACGAAGCCGCACTGCGTGAGAAACTGCCGCTGCGCCGTTCCGACTGGCGCTCCGATTACCTCAGCTGGGCTATTCCGGCGTTCAGGCTGGTGCACAGCGGAGTAAAGCCGGAAACGCAGATACACACGCATATGTGCTACAGTGAATTCGCCGATATTATCCGCGATATCGACGACATGGACGCAGACGTCATCACGTTTGAAGCAAGCCGTTCAGACCTTACGATACTTGACGTGCTGCGCAACAACAATTTCCGCACCGAGGTCGGACCCGGCGTATACGATATCCACTCCCCGAGAATTCCGTCAAAGGACGAGATAAAATCAGCGATACGCAAAATGCTCGACCGAATACCCAAGGAAAAGCTGTGGGTAAATCCCGACTGCGGACTTAAAACAAGGGGCGCGGCAGAGACCATTCCCAGCCTTGAAAATCTCGTGAATGCCGCAAAGGAAGTGCGCGATGAAATCAAATGAACCTTTTCTCTCAATGGAACTTTCGCAACATTCCGCGCTGCTACCGGGAATAAACCTTGCCAGCGCGCTTCCGCAGAACGTCGGCGCAATAAGCGACATACCCTGCCAGACAGCGGTGATAATCTCCGCTGACGGTACGGGGAATAACTCGAACGCGCTTTCCATCTGCCGCGAAAATGGCGTAGAAACGCTGTACCTCCGGGTGAATTCACCTGCCGGATTTGCGGCGGCGGAGCGCATTCTCACAGGCGTTTCCGGAGAATTCCGGGTGATTGCGGAGATCCCGGCGGTCAGCAGGATAAACGAGCTGCACAGTGTGAGATCTCTCACCGAAAACGGCGTTGAAGCGCTGATAACCAGACCGCTTTTCTCCTGCGAGGAATATCACGATTTCATGGAGCGCGCGGCGCTTGCCGGAATAACCGCGCCGATTTCCGCAGGCGTGATGGCGCTGACCGAGGAAGCCCAGGCTGAGCAGCTTATCAACGCCGGAACTGCGCTACCGGAGAAGCTGCTGCGGTTCATCGTGAAGTACCGCACTTCCCCGGAGGCTCTGCGGGACGCGGGAATCGCCTTTGCAAACGAGCAGATAGTTACGCTGCTGTCCGGCGGCGTTGACAGAATACATTTTTACGGCGTAAATTCCGATTATATCGCCGGGAAAATTTCTGCGCTTGTATCCGGAATTCTCGTCTGATAAAATACAAAAAAGTGCTGTCAGAAATGGCGGCACTTTTTTGAATGACATGATCTGCAGCGCGGAATTCCCGCAAACGGATATGACGTCAAACGTGTGCCAGATAACAAGCGGCATTTGCTCTGTCACGACATTTCTGAGGTGTATTGTTAAGGAAACGCTGATTAAATCAAATTCGCCTCGCTCAAACGAGCATACTCACGCGGCTGAATTTGATACGCTGCGCTTTAATCAGCGTATCCTTAAGCTTTGAGTAGGGAAACGCTGAATAAATCAAATTCGCCCCGTTCAAACGCGCATACTCACGCGGCTGAATTTGATACGCTTCGCTTTATTCAGCGTGTCCGTAGGTTATTTCCGTGGAAATACCACGCTCCGGCATTTTTTTCGTATCGCTGCATATATTAGAGTACAAGCCTGAAAGGAGTACTATGGAAACGATACGAACATTCGCCGGAGGTCTGGCGGTCGGTGCCGCGATGACGGTGCCCGGGGTGAGCGGCGGCTCTGCGGCTATTCTTCTGGGAATATACGACCGGCTGATAAACGCAGTCAGCCGGATTTTTTCAGAGCCGCGCAAAAATATTCCGCTGCTGGCAAAATTCGCAGTCGGCGCGGTCATCGGAATGCTCATTATCGCGCGGCTGATTTCATTCCTGCTCACTACCCCGCTGGAGATTCCGCTGAGATTCCTGTTCCTTGGCGCGGTTGCAGGCGGAATCCCACTGATATTCCGCAGGGCAGGCGTGCGCGGGCTGACCGTCGGGAACCTCGTGCTGGTACTTTCCGGCGCGGCTGCGGTACTTCTTCTCGCTGCAATTCCCGACGGGGTGTTCGCGCCGGGCGCAGGTGGATTTTTCGGGGTAGCAGTCCAGTTCGCCGGGGGAATTCTCCTTGCCGCCGCGCTTGTCCTGCCGGGAATAAGCGCGTCGCATTTCCTCTGCATGCTCGGGATTTACGACAGCGTGATGCAGCATGTCAGTTCGTTGGAGTTCATTCCGCTGCTACCCATGGCCGCGGGGGTGGTCGTGGGAACATTCATGACCGCAAAGCTGCTGGAAGCGCTTATCCAAAGGCACCAGACCGGAACGTTCCTGGTGATACTCGGGTTCATGCTGGCTTCGCTGCGGGAACTTCTGCCCCAGGGTGCGTCGGCAGTCCAGCTGCTGACCGGGGTACCGTGTATTCTGGTGGGGTTCGTGCCGGTGTATTATTTGCAGTCCGACAGAAAGAGGGCGCGAAAGTCCCACGAAAATATATAAGATATTGTGCCTCAGCCTCTTGACAAACTCAATATATAGTGATATACTATAGGTAACCTCTAAAAACCGGGACACGAGCAGATTTCGTACATGACTTATATCAGAT
>ERZ1027059.10-NODE-10-length-76671-cov-9.978451_pt1 | contig 76671 bp, 77 predicted proteins | sample MGYA00519425_ERZ1027059 | MGnify/ENA primary metagenome ERZ1027059 (study PRJEB26926, sample SAMN06164566) | human gut metagenome | biome: ENVO:00009003; feature: ENVO:2100002; material: ENVO:00002003 | host: Homo sapiens | place: USA | collected 2012 ... | reverse complement strand
CTTCGTCGGCTTTCATCGCATTCGGCGCACTCTACCCATTTTCCCTTTTCAAACCAGTTTTTAGAGGTTCCCAAAGAGAAATGGGAGACAGCGGGATACGTTGGTCTTGGTCGGCTGTATATTGGAAAAAAATTAAATTCGGAGGTCGGTCAATGAGCAGAGAAAAACTTGGAAGCAGACTGGGATTTATACTATTGAGCGCAGGCTGCGCCATAGGCATAGGCAACGTCTGGAAATTCCCGTATATTGTGGGGCAGAATGGCGGTGGGCTGTTTGTGCTCATCTATCTTGTATTCCTGGCGATATTGGGAATTCCGGTGCTGACAATGGAATTCTCGGTCGGCAGAGCCGCACAGCGCAGCCCTGTCAAGATGTATCAGCAGCTTGAACCGAAAGGATCAAAGTGGCATATCCACGGCGTTGCCGCGATGGTCGGAAGTTATATTCTGCTGATGTTCTACACAACAGTCGCCGGGTGGATGCTGAGATATTTCTTCTCCACTGCAAGCGGAGCGCTTTCCGGTCTGGACTCCGCGGGGATATCCGGGCACTTTGATTCTGTGCTTGCAGACCCGCTGACGATGATACTGTTTGTGGCGATAGTCCTTGCAGCAGCGGTGCTGATATGTTCCATAGGGGTTAAAAACGGGCTGGAGCGCGTGACAAAAGTGATGATGCTGGCTCTGCTGGCGATAATGGTCATTCTGGCGATAAACAGCTTCTTTATGGAGGGCGGTGAAGACGGACTTGCATTCTACCTCAAGCCGAATTTTGAAGAGATTAAGAAAGTCGGCATCGGTAATGTCATTGTCAGCGCGATGAATCAGGCGTTCTTTACTCTCAGCCTCGGTATGGGTGGAATGGCCATCTTCGGCAGCTACATAGGCAAGGACAGGTCGCTTCTCGGCGAATCCGTGAATGTCGCGCTGCTGGACACGTTTGTTGCGTTCTCTTCGGGGCTTATCATTTTCCCGGCGTGCTTTGCGTACGGCGTTGACGTTGACAGCGGTCCCAGCCTTATTTTCCTGACGCTTCCGAACATATTCAATCACATTCCGCTCGGACGTCTGTGGGGCAGTCTGTTCTTCGTGTTCATGTCGTTTGCGGCGCTTTCCACCGTGCTTGCCGTTTTCGAGGAAATAACTGCATGCGTTGAGGACCTAACAGGCTGGAGCAGAAGAAAATGCTGCATTTTCAATGGAATTCTGCTTCTGGTGCTTTCCATACCCTGTTGCCTTGGATTTAATGTCCTGAGTGGATTGCAGCCGTTGGGCGAGGGTACCAATATCATGGATATCGAGGATTTCATCGTAAGCAATCTGGTTCTTCCCTTAGGCTCGCTTGTGCTGATTCTGTTCTGCACGATGAAAAAGGGCTGGGGCTGGGAAAACTATACGAATGAAGTCAACACAGGAAAAGGTCTGAAGATGAAAAAATTCATGCGCGGATATCTGACCTATATTCTTCCGGTTATGGTCGCTATTATTTTTGTAATTGGTATAGTGCAGAAATTCATTCCGGCTTAGGTTCCTGCGGCGTTAAAAATCAGCCATTTCGAAACCGTTATTTGAAATCAACAGGTTAATGTCGCCTATAAAAACCTCGTGTGAGCGAAAATGTGAAGTGCGCACCATTCACTTCTCTCAACAGGCAAAATCGTGGTGTACCTCCTCGCATTCGGCGCACTCTGCCCATTTTCCCTTTTCGAACAGGTTTTTAGAGGTTCCCATTAATGAGATTCCCGGACAGGGACATGATCATCATGAGCCAGATAAGACATTTAGTCTTACCTATAGCAATACAAGGAAATAGAGCAGCAAAAGGAGTCAAGGTCAGGGCGCATAGAGCTAGAAGTGAACCCGCAGACGGGCTGTATGCCCGTCAAGGGTGAACGACGACGCTATATGCGTCCTGAACTGCCAAACTTGCTGCGGCATTTTCTTGGATTGCTATAGCTTTGTTGGGTGAAGAACAATGGATTTCCTGAAATACTGATTTCTCCGGAATATGCTGATCAATGGTGAAAATACACAAAAATAGTGGCATAATGTCGGCTATTGTGATCAAGTCTACAGAATTTTTCAGGACACCTTGTAGAGTGGAAAAAAAAGTAGTATAATAAAAAACAGTGTAAAACAAAATAATCTATATTATAAAGGAATGTGAGAACATTGGTTAGAAACGATTTAAGGAACATTGCGATAATCGCCCACGTTGACCACGGCAAGACTACCCTGGTCGATGAGATGCTGAAGCAGGGCGGCGCTTTCCGCGAGAACCAGGTAGTAAATGACCGCGTAATGGACAGCAACGCACTTGAGCGCGAGCGCGGAATTACGATACTTGCGAAGAACACCTCCTGCATGTACAATGGCGTGAAGATAAACATCGTTGACACCCCCGGCCACGCGGATTTTTCCGGCGAGGTCGAGCGTATACTCAAGATGGTAAACGGCGTGCTGCTGCTGGTAGACTCCTTTGAGGGAACCATGCCCCAGACCCGTTTCGTGCTCCAGAAGGCTCTGGAACTCGGTCATAAGATCATCGTTGTAGTCAACAAGACCGACCGCCCCGACGCCCGCAACAAGGAAGTCGTAGACGAGGTGCTGGAACTTCTGCTCGACCTGGACGCTTCTGAAGAGCAGATAGACAGCCCTGTTATCTTCTGCTCCGGCAGACTTGGACTTGCAAGCTACGATCCCGACCAGATGGGTACCGATTTCAAGCCGCTGTTTGATAAGATAATCGAGCATATCCCCGCTCCCGAGGGCGACCCCGACGGTGAGCTCCAGGTTCTGGTAAGCTCCATCGACTATAACGAGTACGTCGGCAGAATTGCAATCGGACGTATAGAGCGCGGAAAGATGCGCAAGAACCAGGAAGTTATCGTGTGCGACCACCACAACCGCACAGCTCCGTTCAAGAGCAAGATAGTTTCCCTGTACCAGTTCGAGGGTCTCAACAAGGTAGAGGTAGACGAAGCGCAGGTAGGCGACATCGTGTGCTTCTCCGGTATCGAGGGCGTTACCATCGGTCAGACCATCTGCTCCGTTAATGCTCCCGAGCCGCTTCCTTTCGTGAAGATCTCCGAGCCGACAGTTGAAATGACATTTTCCGTTAACACCAGCCCGTTCGCTGGCAGAGAGGGTAAGTTCGTAACTTCCCGCCAGATACGCGAGCGCCTGATGAAGGAAACCCTCAAGGACGTGTCCCTGCGCGTTTCCGACAGCGATACGCTGGACGCATTCAACGTTGCCGGCCGTGGTGAGATGCACCTGTCGATCCTCATCGAAACCATGCGCCGTGAGGGTTACGAGCTTTCCGTCAGCACACCGCGTGTTCTGACTAAGGAGATCGACGGCGTTCTCTGCGAGCCTGTCGAGCGCCTTGTTGTAGATGTACCGGCTGACTCCGTTGGTTCCGTAATGCAGAGCATGGGCGTGCGCAAGGGCGAGATGATCTCCATGCACCCCATCGGCAACCGCACCCGTCTGGAGTTCCTGGTTCCGTCAAGAGGTCTGTTCGGCTATCGCGGTGAGTTCATGACCGATACCAAGGGCGAGGGTATCATGAACTCCACATTCGACAGCTACAAGCCGTATTTCGGTGATATCCCGAGAAGAACCGTAGGTTCCCTGGTAGCATGGGAAACGGGTCCCTCTATCACATACGGTCTGTTCAACGCGCAGGAGCGCGGTACGCTGTTCATCGGCGCCGGCGTTCCGGTTTACGAGGGCATGATCGTGGGCGTTTCCCCGAAGGCTGGCGATATCGTCATCAACGTCTGCAAGAAGAAGCACCTGACAAATACCCGTGCTTCCGGCTCAGACGACGCGCTGCACCTTATCCCCCCGAAGCAGATGAGCCTTGAGGAGTGCCTTGACTTCATTCAGGACGACGAGCTTGTTGAGGTAACGCCTAAGAGCATTCGCATGAGAAAGGTAATTCTCGAACGCGATCTGCGTCTTAAGGCAGAAGCAAAGAAAAAGTAAACAACACAGCCGCGCGAATTCCGTGCGGCTGAATTTATACGAGGTGACTATGTACAAGGCAATACTCTGGGATATCGACGGCACGCTGCTGAACTTTCTCAAATCCGAAAATGCGGCGATAAAGGAATGCTTCCGAAAGCTGGAGCTTGGCGAATGCACCGACGAAATGGTCGCGGATTATTCCGTGATAAACGACGGCTACTGGCGCATGCTGGAGCGCGGTGAAATAGCGAAACCTGTGCTGTTCCTGCGGCGTTTTGCGGATTTCTTTGAGAAGTACGGCATATGCGCGGGCACTGAGGAATTCAATAGACTGTACCAGCAGACGCTGGGGGAGCACATATTCTTCAACGACAATTCATACGAACTTGTGAAATCGCTGAAATCCCGCGGGATAAGGCAGTACGCGGTGACAAACGGTTCATTCACCGCGCAGGACAGAAAGCTGCGTAGATCCGGGCTGGACAAGCTGTTTGACGGGATATTCATATCCGATGTTGTGGGCGCGGAGAAGCCGTATAACGAGTATTTCGACCGTGTATTCCAGCAGATACCCGAGGGCAGGGAAGAGGTCATCATTGTCGGCGACTCGCTGACAAGCGACATAAAGGGCGCGAATAACGCGGGCATAGCCTGCTGCTGGTACGACCCGGAAAACAAACCGGCGCCCGACGGACTGCGCATAGACCACATCATCACCGACCTCAGCCAGATAAATCAGATAGTATGAAAATTCCCCGGAAGCGTGAACTTCCGGGGAAACTTACATCATCGGTGAAAACAGCCTGAGTATCGCCCTGCCTATGCGCCTGAAAATGTTGATGTGTATGCAGTCGGAGTAGGTTATCTCCTGGCATTCGCGCAGGGTTTCGAGGTAATCCAGCTTTATGTCGGAGATGCAGTCGCATTTGTACATCAGCGCGGCGCATTCAAAGTGCAGATAGAGGCTGCGGAAATCAAGGTTTATCGTTCCGACGACTGCCATCTTGTCGTCGGAAACGAAATTCTTCGCGTGAATGAACCCCGGCGTGTATTCGTAGATCTTCACGCCGTACTTCACCAGCTTGCGGTAATGCGCCCGGGTGACCGCGAAAACGAACCACTTATCCGGAATATGTGGGGTGATTATGCGCACGTCCACGCCGCTTTTTGCCGCCAGTATCAGCGCGGTCTGCATTTCGTTATCGATTACAAGGTAGGGAGTTGTGATGTAGACGTAGTTTTCCGCGCTGTTGATGATGTTGAGGTAGACGTTTTCGCCAACGGGTTCTTCGTTCAGGGGGCTGTCCGTGTAGGGGACTACAACTCCATCCCTATGGATATCCGCTATTTCGTCCGGGACAGGACGATACTTTTCCATGTCAGCTGCGTGGTTTTCCGTGAGGTAGTTCCACATTGTGAGGAACATCACCGTGAAACTCCAGACTGCCTCTCCGCGCAGCATTACGGCGCTGTCCTTCCAGTGACCGTATTTCTGCTTTTCGTTGATGTATTCGTCTGCGAGATTTATTCCCCCGGTGAATGCAGTATGCCCGTCTATCACGAGAATTTTTCGGTGGTCGCGGTTGTTCATTTTAGCCGACCACACCGGACGGAACGGGTTGAAAACACGGCATTTTATCCCGCGGCGTTCCAGTTCTTCGTTATACTTATGGGGAAGCGTCAGCAGGCAGCCGATATCGTCGTATATCAGACGGACGTCCACGCCCTCTGCGGCTTTGCGCTCCAGTATTTCGAGGATAGTCCCCCACATGATGCCGTCTGAAATGATGAAATACTCAAGGAAGATAAAGCGCCGCGCCTTTTCAAGCTGGTTTATCATCTCCGAGAATTTCTCTTCACCGCTGGGGAAGTACACCGTGTCGGTATTGCTGTAAACCGGGTAACCACCGTAGTTGTACAGGTACTTTGCCTGGCGTTCCACACCGTAGTCGTCCCAGTGCAGGCGGTGCATTATTTTTTCGTCCTGCAGGAGATGCAGCCTGGCTTCGTCGTTGTACTGCATCATTCTCTTGCGGATACGGTCGCCGGAATGGCTGTTGCCGAAGAAGATATAGAACATCACGCCGAATATCGGGAACGACAGTATAACGAATATCCACGCCATCTTGTAGCTGGGGTTGATATCGGTGTTGTAGATGTAAAGCGACAGCGCGGCGCCTATTCCCAGAAAAACGAGGTAAGAGTAGGTGTACAGCGTGCCGAATGTCAGAAAGATGAATACGAGATAGGTTATCTGAATGATGATGCCAAGAATGCACACAACGGTGCGGTTGAATATCTTTTTCAGTATTTTTGTCAGAAAATGCATTTAGGCTCCTTTTATTGCGAAAACAAAAGCGGCAGCCGAAGCTGCCGCGAAGTGTCAGTTGCCTGAGTCGGGAACGATGTAATATACGCGCTCGTCTGACCTTGCGAGGTCGAGCTTGTCCCGCGCCATGTTCTCGATATATTCGTCAAGGTCGGCGTCCTCGTCGAGATAGCGCTGCAGTTCGTCGTTGGAGTCCTCAACAGCTGCGGTCTGCGCAACAAGGTCGTCGTATTGCTGCTGGTACTCGTTTATCTTGATATTAGAGGAAACGATAGAGAACACCACGAAAACTGCCAGCACGATGAACGCTGAGAATGCCGCGATGCGGACAAATCCGCTGCGCTTTCTAGGAGCGTACGCTTCGTCTGACCTTAGCTTTAATGACATGTCTATTTTCACTTCCCCCATTATTATCCTTACGACTTTCTTTATTATACACTATTCTGCTGGGATTTTTCAAGGGTTTGTGCAACTTTTTCACATTGGCTGTGTAAATTTTGGAGATTTCCCCAAATCCCCTGGCAATACTCTGTGCAATTGAACCAAAAAACTTTGCCAGCAGCTTTCTGGCTCCTCTGAGCAGGCTGCTCAGCGCGGACTGCACTGCATGTGCCACAGCATTCTCGACGATGTTCAGCAGCCTGCCGACCGTGGTGACGTAAGTGAACACTCCCGCGCCGAAACCGAAAACTGTAGACCAGCGAATGTAGTTCCCGAGCGCGGTGGAAAGTTCCGTTACCGCAGCCGCAGCCAGCAGGAAGAACGCAATATCGCACACGAAAGCGACCCACCTGACGGGAATGAACACCCTCACGCAGCGCAGCGCCTCGTAAACAAGCCCGAACAGAAGCCCGGCTGCGAACCCGGCGAGCAGGCAGTCCGGGACGGAAAACGCAGACGGCTGGGTCATCTGAACAGCCTCCCTATCATGTTTTCGCGGCTGCTGAACCTGCTGTACAGCAGGCTGCGTACCTTTCCGGTCATGGAAAAGTCGCCGGTATCCGGGTCAAGACCCACGACGTGGAGTTCCTCGCCACGCACGGTGAGTTCCCCCATCACGGTGTCGAGGATTATCTTTGTTTCAGAAAAGCTGCCGATGTCCTTTACACCTGAGATGCGAAGGCTGCTGCGTGCCTCAAGAATGAGCGTGTGTGTATCGTTCTGCATAAGTACCTCCCTGGCATTTGTACATCATATGCGGACAGGGCGTGGGATATGCCTGCGGAACTTACTGAACGACCTCGTAGAGGGCAGCTGCGTCCTCTTTCTTGGTGAATTCCCTTACATCGAGGACTTTCACGCGCAGCGGCTTTGCACCGATGCTTATCTCGATGATGTCGCCCTCTTTCACGTCGTAGGAAGCCCGCGCGGGCTTTCCGTTGACGCTGACCTTTTCAGCGTCGCACGCCTCGTTTGCGACTGTGCGGCGCTTTATCAGCCTTGAAACCTTAAGATACTTGTCTAATCTCATAAAACCTCCATAAGGTAACCTCTAAAAACCTCCTTCACGGCAGATTTCTATGACTTATCAAGAAACGTCGCTTCGCTCCTTATTCATCATCTGCTTCGTTGTCAAACCTTGAAATAAATACATTATTCCTGCGGTTTGACGCCTGGCATCTGATATAAGTCATATACGAAATCTGCTCGTGTCCCGGTTTTTAGAGGTTACCATAAACAAAAACGGCAGGCAAGAATGCCCACCGCTTGGTTTCTTATGCCGTCAGACGCAGAAATTACTTGCTTACAGCGTCCTTGAGAGCTCTGCCTGCCTTGAATGCAGGAACCTTTGTAGCAGCGATTTCGATCTTAGCCTTTGTTCTGGGGTTGATACCCTCTCTAGCTGCACGCTCGCGTACCTCGAATGTACCGAAGCCTACCAGCTGAATGGACTCGCCCTTTGCCAGTGTATCAGTTACAGTCTCGATGAAAGCTGCGAGAGCCTTCTCGGAATCCTTCTTGGTGAGACCGGACTTTTCTGCTAAAGATGTTACTAATTCTGCCTTTGTCATAAGTTTAACCTCCAAAAATATTTTGTATAATCTAACGGTCAGCGACCGCTGAATACTTTTTTCTTCACCGCTTCCATTTCGTCAGGGGTGAGTTCGTCGAACTTCTTTTCGCTTTCTGATGCGGTTTTTTCGGCGTGACTAAAATCTATTATAAACTGATTTGACGCATATGTCAAGGCTTTTTCGCCATCGACTTTCAAAATTCTGTCCAAATTACAAAAATCCAACAGCAAATTTCCTAATGTCTGTTGATTTTGCGAATTGACCTCAAAGCCGCTTTCCTCCAGCCTGTCAAGCCCGGAGCGTATCGCGTCGGCGCACTCTCCGGCGTCGTTTATAGGAAGCCCGGCTCTTGAAGCGCGCTTGCACAGCTTTTCTCCCCGCAGCAGCGCCGGGAATGTTTTCGGCACGCTTTCCAGGGTCTCGGTGTATGTTTCCTGGTGCTTGGACTCTTTCTTGAGCGCGTCCCAGTTTTTGAGAACGGTGTCAGTGTCGTCAGCCTTTATCTCGCCGAAAACGTGCGGGTGGCGGTAAACAAGCTTCTGGCAGATGTCGTTGCAGACATCGTCGAAGTTGAAATTCCCATTTTCGCGCTCTATCTGAGCATGGAACACGATCTGCAGCAGCAGGTCGCCGAGTTCCTCGCGGAGCATTTCGGGGCTGTTCTGGTCGATACCCTCGCAGACCTCGTATGTTTCTTCAATGAGGTCGGTGCGAATGCTTTCATGTGTCTGGACCTTGTCCCAGGGGCAGCCGTTTTCTGACCGCAGCAATTCGATGATATGCCGGAGGTCGTTTATATCGTATCTGTCCTTGAAGTCAAAATCTACCATATTTTTCACCATGCCTGCTGAGCCTTTTATTTATGCCGTTTAAGGGCGACACCTTTTATATATTACCCTATTTCTGCGGATTTTTCAAGTGCTTTTGCGAAAAAAATGCGCGATGTTTTATTAATCGTCGGTTTTTACGAAAATCGCTGTTGATAATTAGTGATATTCCATAAACAAAAGCCCCTGAAACTACTGAAACAGCAACGCATATAAGGTTCCCTACGTGAGAATTCATCAGAGAATACACCACATGCGCACATGCGGCGCATGCCAAAGCGCCCAGAAACGGTCGCCACACGCAGGAAACCACGTTCACGCAGGGGGAGAGGAACTTCTTCAGCAGCAGCGCTCCGGTCACGGACATGAACACATAGCCGATGGCTGTCGCGAGTGCGGCGCCCGAGATATTCAGCTGCGGCACTGACATCAGTATAGGATTAAGCAGTGCCTTTATTCCCACGGAAAAGGACATGAGTATCAGCGGGACATGCGCCTTTCCTATCGCCTGGAACACCCCGAACATAGCTGAAGCGATTATCATGAACATTCCCCCGAGGCAGAGTATCGTGAACGCCCCGGAACACACGCTGACTTCCGCAGCGCGCCTGCTGTAAAGTGTCAGCAGCAGTGGTTCGCCCACTGCTGCGGCTCCCAGGCACGCGGGAAAACCTATCGAGGCTGCAGCACGGAACATAGTGCAGCAGTGCTGCACAGCCGCATGAACGTCACGGCGTTCCCACGCGGCGGCGATTTCGGGGAGCGCGGTTTTTTCGGTCATTCCGGCGAAGGAGGGGATAAGCATGAACACGGTCATGGCAACTCCGGTGTAGCTACCGTACATGAAGTTTGCAAGCCCGTCGGCTCCGCATTCTGCGATTATCGCGCCGTAATTTCCTATAAAATACGCGCTGTCAGCCGCGACGGCGTTTTGCAGCGTCCTTGTGACTGTGAGCAGATCCACGAATGAAACGCAGTTCATGACCAGTGCGGAAGCGGCGACGGGGATTATTTCCCTTATCAGCCGTTTGGCTATCGTGAGCGACCTGTCGGTTTGTTCCCCGACCGTGACTTTCAGCCTGCGCCGCTTGTCTGATATCAGCAGCGCGATAAGCCCGCACAGCTCGCTGACGGAAACCGCAGCGACCGCGCCGGCAGCCGCAATGGGGAGTATCGCGGAATAAGCCTCGCTGTAGTCTGCATAATGCCTGCCGAGAATATCCAGCCCGCATTCAAACCGTTTTTTTGCTCGGAAAACCACGCCGTAAGCCGCAGTAAGTCCGATGACGGCCCTTGAAACAGCCTCTGCGACCGCTGCAGCGGACGACGGCACGACATCGGACATTCCCTCGTGATAGCCTCGTATCACGGAAGCTACGCAGCATATCATCACCGCGGGCGCAATTGCTATGACCGCTGGGGCGCTTTCCGGGGAACATGCGATGCGTTCCGCGAAGAATACCGAAAAAATCGCCACCAGCAGCGTCCCCAGCGCGCCTATAGCGGAAAAGAGGAGCAGGGCAGTGCGCCGGGTCTTGACGGCATTCCCGGGGCGATTTGCGGCGATATTCTGGGCAGTCAGCCGCATCATCACAGTGGGTATTCCTGCGGCAGTCACTGCAAACACCGGGGAATACAGCCCGTATGCGGTGGAAAAGTAGCCCATTCCGGTGCCGCCCAGCACATTCGCAAGCGGTATCTTGAATACCGCGCCGACTATTTTGGTTATCGTCATTGACGCGAACAGTATTGCGGTGTTCCTGATGTATTTTCTGTCCATGATTTCCCTCCTGCAAACGGCATGTCTTGTACAAGTTTATTTGCAGGCGCGCGGGAATATTACCAGGGCACCAAAATAAGCGGTTTTTCATAGAATAGAACAGCGAGAATATCGCAATATCATAAGGAGGAAAAACTATGAACTCATTCGAGCATGAAAAGTTCACAAAGCCTGGATATGCATACGTTCCACCACAGCGCATGGATAAGGTGTATCCACCGAATAAGGCGCTCCAGGACGGGACGATATTCCCCGAACTGAATATCACCATGGACGAGTACGAGAGGGGGCTTTACAATGGGAAGTAACATGTATCGCAGACCGGTTTCCCCGCAGCCGAGGCAGGCGGCGCCCGGCCGACCGAATTCCCCCCAGGGCTGCGAGGAACTTCTCCGTGCGATAGCTGAGGCTGATTTCTTTGCACAGGACCTCAAGCTTTACCTTGACACCCACCCCGGCGACAAGCGCGCCGTGGAAATGTATGTCGAAGCCTGCCGCCAGTACCGCGCATGCAAGGCTGCCTTTGAGGACAGCTTCTATCCGCTCAACCCATGCAGCGCCGGTCAGGACGGCTGCTGGGACTGGCCCGAGGGCGTCTGGCCGCCGTTCAACTGAGGAGGGTGACATATGTTCATTTTTGAGAAGAGAACGCAGATACCTGTCTGCATAAAGAACCGTAATCCCAAACTTGCAGGTATTATCTTAAGCCAGTATGGCGGTCCTGACGGGGAGCTTTCAGCTTCGCTGCGGTATCTGTCGCAGAGGTTCACGATGCCTGATAATATGGGAAAAGCGCTTCTTACAGACATTGGCACCGAGGAACTTGCGCACCTTGAAATTATCGGGAGCATAGTTGGTCAGCTTACTGACGGCGAGGGTGCGAGAAGCTTTGATAAGTACGGAAAGGCAGATTATTATGTTGACCATGCCAATGGGGTGTATACGGCTAATGCGGCGGGAGTTCCGTTTACAGCGTCGTATTTTCAGGTAAAAGCCGACCCCATCGCGGACATTGTCGAGGACATGGCGGCAGAACAGAAGGCGAGAGCGACCTATGACAATATCCTGCGGCTTTCCGACGACGCCGACGTAAACGAAGTGATACGCTTCCTGCGCGAGCGTGAGGTGGTGCATTTCCAGCGTTTCGGCGAACTATTGGATCACTATCAGAGCCGCATAAAGTGAATGGCTCATTAGACCGAAAAAAAGCGCAGTAAAAAAACGCTAAAAGAAAAGGGCTGCATTCTTTCTTTTTTCAGAATGCAGCCTCTTTTTTTGAATGAGTTTTTTCAGCGCCTTGTTTTATTCGTCAAAATAGCTTTCGAGGTACCTGCGGAATTCCTCGGGGCTGCCCTGAATGCGCTTTTTGATGCGGTCCGCTTCTTCCTTTCCGCTTGCGGAAATGGTGAGGTAGTACTTCTGCCTGCCGGTCTTTTCGGATTTTATCGTGACGCCGATCGTGCAGGTGCCGTTCTGCTGTTCCGCATACCGCACGGAAACAAGGCTGTCCTTGCGTATTTCATCGCGGGTGTAGACCTTTACGGCTTCCTCGAACATTTTCTCGCGCACCGACTGCGGCAGCTCGCTGCCGAATTCACGCGCGGCAGCGTCGCCAAGCTTTGTGTTGGCGTACACTGGGATACCGTTGACTTCCTTACAGGTGCAGAGCCGCCCGGTGATGCCGTCGAGGGCTTCCATCAGGTCGAAGTAATTCACCGCCTGTTCAAGCGAGGTTATCTCGACCAGCTGATCTCTGTTCAGCGGGCAGCCCAGGCTGTAGATAAGATGGCACACAAGAATGCGTATCTTGTTCACGTCGTCTATCCGTATTCTCGGAACTTCTTTCATCAGATCACCGGCTTTCTGGTTGGGTAATTACAGCTTTCCCTCGGCTGCAAGCGCGGAAACCAGCGCGATATTCAGCGCGGCTTCAACGCAGGGGACCGCTCTCGGGACTACGCAGGGATCGTGCCTGCCCTTTATCACGAGTTCCTGCTCGGTCATGTCCTTGAAATCCACGCTCTTCTGCGGGCGCGAGATGGACGGGGTAGGCTTGAACGACGTGCGGAAGATTATCGGCATGCCGGAGCTTATGCCACCGAGAATGCCACCGTGGTTGTTTGTCAGTGTGACGACCTTTCCGTCTTTGAGCGCGAATTCGTCGTTGTTCTCACTGCCGTAGAGATCGGCGCAGCCGAAGCCGTTTCCGAATTCGACGCCCTTGACTGCGGGTATTGCGAACACGAGCTGCGAGATGATGTTCTCCAGCCCGTTGACCATCGGGGAGCCCACGCCTGCAGGCATTCCGACTGCGGCGCATTCAACTATTCCACCGACGCTGTTGAGATCGGCGCGGGCTGCGAGAATTACGTCGCGCATCTTTCCCTCCGCGCTGTCGCTGATCACCGGGAAGCTGCGGGATTTCACCGCTTCAAGCTGTTCCGCAGTGACGTTCACCGGGTCAAAGCTGTCGTCTTTGACGTCCTTTATCGAGAGAATATGCGCGCCTGTGGTTATTCCGCGGTGCTCCAGTATCTGCGCGCAGACAGCCCCCGCGAAAACCAGCGGCGCAGTCAGTCTGCCGGAGAAGTGCCCTCCACCGCGCGGGTCGTTAGCGCCGTTGTAGCGCAGAAATCCCGTGTAATCAGCGTGGGCAGGTCTTGCAATGTGCGAGATGTTGCCGTAGTCCTTGGAATGCTGATCGCCGTTGAATATAACCGCCGCCAGCGGGGTGCCGGTGGTTTTGCCCTTGTAAATGCCGGAAAGTATATCGGGAATGTCCTTTTCAAGGCGCATCGTACTTGTTCCGTCGGATTTTGCGGCACGGCGCGCCATGTACATTCCGATCTTGTCGGGGTCTATCTCCTCACCTGCGGGGAGGTCGTCCAGAACGACTCCGATGCCCTTTCCGTGGCTCTCGCCGAATATTGAAACGGAAATACCGCCTTTAAACAATGACGACATCGTATTCACCTCCAAGCGCCCTGAAATCCTCGAAGAATGTCGGGTAACTCTTTGCCACGCACTCCGCGCCGGTTATCGTCAGCGGGGATGTGCAGCGCTGCGAAGCCACAGCCAGCGACATCGCGATGCGGTGGTCGTTGAAGCTGGAGCATACGCCCCCGGAAAGCTCCTTTACGCCGTTTATTTCAAGCTCGTCGTTCACTATCCTTACGTCCGCGCCAAGGGAATTCAGCACCGTTGAGATGGAGACCAGACGGTCGCTTTCCTTTATGCGCAGGCGCTTGCAGCCGCGTATGTGGGAAGTCCCCTCGGCAAAGCAGGCAAGCACTGTGAGCACGGGCACAAGGTCGGGAATGTCAGAAGCGTCGATGTCAAAGCCGGAATATGAACCGTTTATGCTTATCGTGCTGTCGATTATGTTGAACACCGCGCGGTCGCCCTGCACGCTGTTCTTGTTGACGCCGGCCAGTTCGATATTGCTGCCCAGTTCGTTTGCCACTGCGAAGAACGCAGCCTGGGAGCAGTCGCCCTCGACTGTGAATTTCGCGGGGGTGTAGTTCTGCACGCCCTTGATGTTGTAGTTGCCGTTTATCTCCAGCGTTTCGATGCCGAAAGAACGCATGCAGTTGACGGTGATATCCGCATAGGGCTTGGACTGCAGCGGGGAAGTCAGCACGATGGAGCTTGCGCCCTCAAGAAGCGGCATGGCAAACATCAGACCGGTTATGAACTGGGAAGAAATATCCCCGGTGACGGGGTAAACGCCCGCGTTCAGCTTTCCCTTTATGTGATAGGGGAACGTATCCGAAACGAACTCAACGCCATGCTTCGGGAACTGATCGAGATATGGCGTGATCGGTCTTGTGGGAAGCTTCCCCGTGCCAGTGAATACGGTTTCAACGCCGAGCGCAGCGCACACCGGCATCATGAAGCGCAGTGTGGAACCGCTCTCGCGGCAGTTTATCTCAGCATAGGACGGCGTATCTTCAATGCCCTTTACGTAAGTCACGCCGTTTTCTGTGCGGATTTCGGCGCCGAGCGCGGTCAGTGCGTCGGTGGTGGCGTCGATATCCTCGCACTCCAGCACGCCGTTTATCTCGCTCTCGCCCTTTGAGAGAGCCGCACATATCAGCGCCCGGTGGGAAATACTCTTTGACGGGGGTATCACAACTCTGCCGGCAAGCGGCTTCGGGGTAATTACTATATTCATGCGTTCACCTCAGCCTTTCAGGAATTTTTCGTATTCGTCGATGGACATCTTGCAGATCCCGCTTTCGCCGATATCTGAGCAGATTATTATATTCATGCCTGAGGAAAGGCGCTTCTTATCGCCCAGGGAATTCTTGTACAGCGCGTCCATGGGGGCTTCCGTCGTCAGGGGAAGACGGCACTTGATGAGCAGCGCGTCAAGCTTTGCAGCGGTGCCCTGTCTGCACATTCCCTTCTTTTCGGCAATGTGGGTGAATACGCTCATGCCTATTGCGACAGCGTGTCCGTGGGTAATTCCGGTATAATCGTAATATTTTTCGATGGCGTGACCGAGGGTGTGCCCGAAATTTAGCAGCATTCTCTCGCCCTTTTCGCGTTCGTCGTTCTCGACTACCTGGGCCTTGATGGAAACACAGCGCGTGATTATGTCCTCGAGGTTTTCTTTGATATCCTTTTCCGTGAGAATGCCGAACAGCTCCCGGGACTTTATCATGCCGTACTTCACGACCTCAGCCATGCCGTCCGCGAAGAACTCCGGCGTTAGGGTGGAGAGCGTGTCGATGTCGCAGAGCACCAGCTGCGGCTGGTAGAACGCGCCTACAAGGTTCTTTCCGCCTGCGATGTCCACTGCGGTCTTGCCGCCGACGGAGCTGTCGGTCTGCGCAAGAACCGTTGTGGGAACCTGCACGAACCCGATGCCTCGCATGTAAGAAGCGGCCGCAAATCCGGTCAGGTCGCCGACAACGCCGCCCCCGAGCGCGATGAGCGCGTCGGAACGTGTGAATCCGTTGTCCGCAAGGAAATCATAAAGTTCGATGAGCGTTTTGTGAGATTTCTGCGCCTCGCCGTGCGGGAAAACGAACTTCACGGCAGAAAAGCCGTTCTGCTCCAGCGTGCGGAGCATTCTGTCAGAGTAAAGCGCGTCTACGGTGTCGTCGGTGACTACGCAGACATGGCGCGAGGTTATCGCGTCGGAAATGTACTTTCCGGCGTTGTCGAGAAGCCCGCTGCCGATGAGGATATCATAGCTGCGGCTTGCATTTATATGTACTTTCTGCATGGTTTCGTGTCCTTTCTGATAGTTACACTATTTCTATTATAACGCATTCCGGTGAAAAAGTCAACAAATTTATTGCGGAGCGCGGGTAACGAGTGTTTTCAACAGCTGTCGCGGAATTCGTCCGCTTGATAATTCGCCGTTTTTCTGCGTTTTTTTGCATTTTCGTCACTTTTTCTTCGATTACCCTATTGAAAACAGAATGGATTTGTGGTAAAATATAATCTGAGTTATTATGTACAGGTACACCTGAGTAAACTGTACCATTACAGAAATACAGAAAGGACGCACTTAAGTGTGCGCATGGTGGAAATATATGGCTAAGCTGAAGGTGGCAGTGCTGTTCGGAGGAGCTTCGAGCGAGCATGACGTGTCGCTGGTTTCAGCGTATTCAGTGCTGAACAATATTCCCAAGGACAAGTACGATGTGATGTGCATAGGTATCACCAAAAAGGGTCACTGGATGTACTATCCCGGCGAATATGAGGACATAAAGACCGGCGAGTGGGAAAATAACCCCGACAACTGCACCGCAGTCATCAGTCCGGACACCGTCGGCAAGGGAATCCTGCTCCTCGGTGCGGACGACAGGTGCTATCTGCGCAAGGTTGACGTGGTGTTTCCGGTGCTGCACGGAATGTTCGGCGAGGACGGCACCGTCCAGGGACTGTGCGCGCTCGCGGGGCTTCCCTGCGTGGGCTGCGACATGACCAGCAGCGCGGACTGCATGGACAAGACGATAACCCACACTATCCTTGACGCTGCGGGAATCCGCACGGCGCCGTTCTGCTATGTTACACGCAGTTCGCTGCACGATATCGACGGCGCGTGCGACGACATCGAAAAGGAGCTGGGTGGATATCCGATGTTCGTCAAGCCGGCATGCGCCGGTTCTTCCGTGGGAGTTTCACGCGCGGTAGACCGCGAGGCTCTCAAGAACGGCATAAAGATAGCTTTCGCGCACGGTGAAAAGGTGGTCATCGAAACTGAGATCGTCGGCAAGGAAGTCGAGTGCGCGGTGCTTGGCAACGGTGAAGATCTGATCGCGTCCATTCCCGGGCAGATAACCCCCGCGGAGGAATTCTACGATTACGACGCGAAATACAAGCTTGGCACATCGGTGCTCGATATCCCCGCGAAGATATCCCCCGAAATGACTGAAAAGCTGCGCGAGACCGCAAAGAAAGCGTTTATCGCGATGGGCTGCAGCGGCTTTTCCAGGGTGGATTTCTTTGTCACCGACGACGGGCTTGTGCTCAACGAGATAAACACTATCCCTGGATTTACGCCGATAAGCATGTATCCGAAGCTTATGGCAAATATGGGTATTGAATACGGAGAGCTGCTTGACAGGCTCATCGAGCTTGCGATAGAGAAGAACTCCGAAAACTGACCGGGAGTGATAAAATTGGCAAACAACGCAAATATCAAAATGGTAGTAAAGCAGACCGCAGACGGCGCCACTGACAGCTCCGAGCTGTTCACCAAGGGCGAATTCCGCGAGCATGCAGGCAGCTATTTCATAGATTACGACGAGAGCGAAGCCACCGGCTTTGACGGCAGCCATGTGCAGCTGCGCATAGGTCAGCAGGACGAAACCATCACCATGACCCGCACCGGAAAGGCGTTTTCCGCGCTGGTTTTTGAGAACGGCAAGCGGCATTTCTGTCACTATGGCACCGAATACGGCGACTGCATGATAGGCATTTCCACCACTGAAATGCGCAACGGGATCACCGGAGAAGGCGGCGAGGTATACGTCCGCTACACCATCGACGTAAATTCAGGGCTTATGCTCACAAACGAGATAACTATACACGTTAAGCCCCACGAAGTCTGAATAAAAAAGAGGAGAATACAGATGTACAACGCAGTAGAAGACGCAAAGGCACAGGTCAAAGAAATGATAATGGGCGCGCTTGGCAGGCTCGTCAACGAGGGAAAGATCCCCGCAGAGCCGCTGCCGCCTTTCCAGGTGACTATACCCGCAGACAACAGCCACGGTGATTTCTCCGCGAACACCGCGCTGGTTTCCGCAAAGGCGCTCAGGAGCAATCCCCGCGCCATCGCGCAGATGATAGCTGACGCGGTGGAATTTGCAGGGACTGATTTCAGCAAGGTCGAGGTTGCGGGTCCCGGGTTCCTGAATTTCTTCATCGGCGAAAGCTGGTTCGAGGGAGTCGTAAGGAATGCGGTGGCTATGGGCGGAGATTACGGCAGGACCGACCTCGGCAAGGGCAAGCGCGTGCTGGTGGAATTCGTTTCCGCAAACCCCACTGGTCCCATGCACATCGGTAATGCGCGCGGCGGCGCGCTGGGCGATAGCCTTTCCTCTCTCCTGCAGGAGGCGGGCTACGATGTCAGCCGTGAGTTCTACATCAACGACGCCGGCAACCAGGTGGCAAAGTTCGGCAAGTCCCTTGACCTGCGCTATATGCAGCTCTGCAGCGAGGCAGGGCAGAAAGTCATCGCAGAATGCGGCGACGATATGGAGAAGCTGACAAAGACAATTTACGACCAGACCTCCACGCCCGACGAAAACGGCAATATTCCCGAGGAACAGAAGAATTTGCCCTTTACCATGCCCAGCGACGTTTATCTCGGCATGGATATCATCGAACACGCAAAGAATTACTACGACCTGCACGGTGGGAAGTCCCTCTCCGAGAAGCCCGAGGAGGAGCGCCGCAAGGCACTGGTAGACTATGCGCTCCCTCTGAATGAGCAGCGCCTTGAAACCGACCTGCTGAAGTACCGCATCAAGTACGACAATTGGTTCAAGGAAAGCACCCTGCACAACAACGGCGCTGTAAAGGCAGTCATCGAAAAGCTGAAAGCAGGCGGGCATACCTACGAAAAGGACGGCGCACTCTGGCTCAAGGCTACTGATTTCGGCGGCGACCAGGACTTCGTGCTGGTACGTTCAAACGGCTTCCCGACTTATATCGTGCCGGATATCGCGTATCACTATGACAAGCTCATCACCAGAAATTTCGACAAGGCTATAAACGTTCTTGGCGCAGACCACCACGGATATGTTCAGCGCATGAGGATAGCACTTTCCGCGCTGGGAATTGATGAAAAGCGCCTTGACGTCGTGATCATGCAGATGGTAATGCTTATCCGCGACGGAAAGCCCTGCAAGCTCAGCAAGCGCTCCGGCAAGGCTATCACGCTGACCACGCTGCTTGACGAAGTTCCGATAGACGCAGCGAGATTTGTGTTCAACCAGCGTACCGCCGACACTCATCTGGAGTTCGACCTTGACCTTGCCGTCGAGGAATCCAGTAAGAACCCCGTGTTCTATGTACAGTACGCTCACGCGAGAATCTGCAGCATAATCAGAAAGCAGGCAGAGGAGGGCGTAAGCTACGAGAGCGGCTCCGTTTCATACACCGAGCCGGCTGAATTCGCGCTGATACGCAAGATAGCTGAAATGCCCGAGATGATAAACCAGGCAGCCAGGGATTACGACCCGTCCGCGCTGACGAGATATTCCTACGAACTGGCGCAGGCGTTCCACAAGTTCTATGACAGCTGCCCGATAAAGGGCGCCGAGGAACAGGTGAAGCTGTCCCGTCTGGCGCTCTGCACTGCGGCAAAGACTGCGCTGAAGAACGTGCTTTCTCTGCTTAAGGTCGAAGCGCCCGAAAGAATGTGAGCCATGTTCAGACAGGAGAGAAAATACTACGCCCGCGCGTTTCTGTATGCGCTGGCGATGGCTGGGATACTTCTGCTGCCGTTCGTTATAATCGACCATGGCTATTTCGTCTATTACGGCGACTACAACGCGCAGCAGATACCGTTCTACAAGACCTGCATAGAAGCCGTGCAGAGCGGAAATCTCGGCTGGAACTGGAAAACCGACCTCGGCGTGAATTTCGTCGGTTCCTACAGCTTCTACACGCTGGGCAGCCCGTTCTTCTGGTTCGCAGCGCTGTTCCCGGTGGCGATCTCGCAGTACCTGATGGCGCCGCTGCTGGCGCTTAAGATCGCGCTTTCGTCATTCTTTGCGTTCGTGTTTATACGCAGGTTCGTCACCAAGCCGCAGAACGCGCTTATCGGCGGTCTGCTGTATGCGTTTTCCGGCTACTCAATGTACAACATTTTCTTCAACCACTTCCATGAGGCGATAGTGTTCTTTCCGCTGCTTCTCATCGGGTTGGAGGAAGCTGTCGTGAACAAGCGGCGCGGTGCGCTGGCTGTCGCGGTGGCGATAAATGCGTTCGTAAACTACTTCTTCTTCATCGGGGAATGCATTTTCCTCGTGATCTATTTCGTCGCACGGCTTATCGGCGACAGGCGCTTCCGCTTCGGCGTGAGGGATTTCTTCTGCCTGGCGTTTGAGGCTGTGTGCGGCGTTCTTATCGCGGGCGCTCTGTTCGTTCCGTCGATATTCCAGGTGCTGGACGTTCCGCGTTCCACCTCCATGCTCAACGGCTGGGACTTCCTGTTCTACAACAAGAACCAGCGGTACGGGCTTATCCTGGAAGCAATGTTCTTCCCCGGGGAAGTCCCCGCGAGAACCGAGATGTTTGAGAACGCCGACTCCAAGTGGAGCAGCGTTGCGCTGTTCCTGCCGCTGTTTTCGATGTCCGGCGTTATCGCGCTGGTAAAGGGAGCGGCTTCCGAGGCTTCGCGCCGCATGAAGTGGCTCAGGATAATGCTCCCTGCGTGCTTCGTGATAGCGATGGTGCCGGGGCTGAATTCATCGTTCGTGCTGTTCAATTACAGTTTCTACACGCGGTGGTTCTACATTCCGGAATTACTGTGCGCGCTGGCTACCGTGTACGTTCTCGAGCATGAGGAATTCGACCTGAAATTCGGCGTGAAATTCTGCACCGGCGCGGTGGGACTTATCTCCCTGCTGGCGCTGCTTTTCCCGATGAAGGACACGGAGAGCGACAAGCTTCTGCCGAGGATCGCGGTGAAGATCTCGCCAGCGGTGTTCGTAAACATCGCCATCGCCCTTGGAATGGCGGTGGTGGCGTTCAACGTGCTTTATTGGCGCAGGCGCATGAAAACTGCGAAGTTCACAAAGACCGTGACTGGCGCTGTTGTCATCTGTTCCATGGCGCTGGGGTATTTCTATGTCGGCTACGGAAGAATACTAGGTCCGTACATCGGCGACTACAACCAGAAGGTGTCGGCGCAGATACACATTGACGATCCGGAATTCCACCGCATGGAGAGCCTCGACAGCCAGAACAACATCAATATGCTCTGGGGAATGAGTTCCCTCAGGAGCTTCACCAGCATTATTCCGAGTTCGACATTTGAGCTTTACGACCTGCTGGACATAGAGCGCTCGGTGAATTCCAGACCGGAAACCTCGCACTATGCGCTGCGCTCGCTTACTGGGGTGAAATACCTGATAGTACCCGGGAACTACGACAGTGAAAAGCTTGATGAAGCGCTGTCAGACCTCAGGCAGTTCCAGTATCTTGAAGACCAGGACGGCTGGAAAATATATGTCAACACCGCGGTAATGCCGATGGGCTACGCCTACGACACCTACATGCTCACCGACGACGCGAAAAAGGAAAATCCGGTTGACAACGCGATGGTGGGCAGCGTTATCCTGACGGAAGAACAGGCTGAGAAATACTCCGATATTCTTACCGAAAGGCATTCCGAAAACCTGACTGTTGAACAGAAATATCAGCGTTTCCTGAGCGACGTCAGGGAACGTCAGGAACTCGGCGCAAAGCAGTTCAGCGTTAATCGCAGCGGCTTTACTGCGGTGACTGACTACGACGCCGACAGGCTGCTGGTGTTCAGCGTTCCCTATGACAGGGGCTGGAGCGGTACTGTTTCCGTACAGGGGGCAGCGGCTCAGGAACTTGAGATAGAAAAGGTGAACGGCGGCTTTATCGGCGTCAGAATTCCTGCGGGAGTGTGCGAGATCAGCTTTACCTACAAGACCCCTGGCGGCAGTCTGGGCGTTATCTGCACCGTGGTTGGAATAGCCCTTTTCGGAGGGTATATCTTCCTGTGCTATTTCATTCTGCGCCGCAGACCGGTGCGTTATGCGCACCTCTATCCCGTTGACCAGACTGAGGGCGTAAAGGCGCATAAATCCTACATCGACCAGCTTTCAAAGCAGATATACGAGTTCCCGGAAAAGGGAGATCTCGGCAAAACCGGCAGGGACGATGAAATATCCTGGCCGGATATCGAGGAAAGCTTCATGGACAGGGAAAGGTACGATTTCAAGAGCCGCAGGCCCAAGCCGAGGAATTCTCACATAACCGAGGACGACGAGGCGTACAACGTCATGAAGGAACTTGACGAAAAGAAGAACAGCAGCGACGATGAGCTTTAAGGAGCGATTATGGGACATCTTGAAGAAAAAACGATATCCAGCGAACAGAAGTTCGACGGAAAGATAGTCAAGCTTTTCGTTGACAAGGCAGAACTTGAGGACGGAAAGATAGTCACCCGCGAGGTGATACGTCACCCGGGGGGAGTATGCGTGCTTCCGCTGACGGACAAGAACGAGGTGCTTTTCGTGCGCCAGTTCCGTTATCCGCACCAGGCAGTGCTGCTGGAGATACCCGCGGGCAAGCTTGAATACGGTGAGAACCATCACGAGTGCGGCCTGCGAGAGTTGAAAGAGGAAACCGGCTGCACCTGCGATGACTACACGTATCTTGGCAGTCTCATTCCCACCCCCGCCTACTGCGGAGAGGTAATTCACATGTACCTTGCACGGGGGCTTCATTCCGGCAGTCAGAAGCTTGACGAGGGGGAGTTCCTCGACGTTGAGAAGATACCGCTGGACGAAGCGGTGGCAATGGTTATGCGCAATGAGATACAGGATTCCAAGACCCAGATTGCGCTGTTAAAGACCAAAATGCTGCTGGACAAAAAATAAAAAAACGGGTGGGACATTCCCACCCGAATGGCATATTATGTTATATGCTGACGATATGCCTGAATGATGCTGTTTTCAAGCGCGCTGCGTGCGCTGGAGTTTATCGGGTGGATTATATCCCGGTAATTGCCGGCTTCCTCGCGGCGGCTGGGCATTGCAACAAACAGGCGGTCGTCCCCCTGCACGATTTTTATGTCGTGTATCGCGACGGCGTTGTCCAGCGTGACTGAAACCACGGCTCGCAGCCTGCCGTCGTGCATGGTTTTTCTGATTCTGATGTCGCTTATTTCCATAAGAAACCTCCAATGTTTTTGGTGTTATTGTGGGAATTTTTGCGGATAATATTCATACACTCATTGTAATTATGATCCTGAAAGAAGGAGTTTCACCGTGGAGAATTTTCTTACTGGAAAAAAGCACATTCACTTTATAGGCATCGGTGGTTCGGGAATGTACCCGCTGGCGCAGATACTGCATTCCCAGGGGTATTACCTCACCGGGTCGGACAACAACGAAACCGCGACCCTGGACGCCGTGCGCAAAATGGGGATTCCGGTGCACCTGGGGCATTCCCCGGAGAATATCAAGGGCGCCGACCTCATCGTGCACACAGCGGCTATCATGGCTGACAATCCCGAGCTTATCGCGGCAAAGAACAGCGGGGTCCTCACCGTTGAGCGCAGTGAACTTCTCGGGCTTGTGACAAGCTGGTACAGCAAGGCATTCTGCGTGAGCGGAACTCACGGAAAGACCACCACGACCTCCATGCTGACGCATATCCTGCTGGCGGCTGGCATCGACCTTTCCGCGGTTATCGGCGGCAAGCTGAAAGCCATCAGCGGCAGCGGCAGGGCTGGCAAGAGCGAGTACATGGTCTGCGAGGCGTGCGAGTTCGTGGATACGTTCCTGAAACTGTTCCCGAATATATCCATCGTGCTGAATATCGACCGCGATCACCTGGATTACTTCAAGACCATGGAAAACCTGAAACACAGCTTCTCGAAGTTCTGCAAAAAGACCACGGATATGATAATCGCGAACGGCAGCGACGCAAACACCATGGAAGCCGTCAGTGCAAGCGGCACAGCGGCACGCGTGATAACCTTCGGCAAGACGGCAGAATGCGACTTCTACCCGGAGAACATTCAGCACATCGCTGATTTCCGCACGGAATTCGACCTGATGCACCACGGCGAAAAGCTGGAGCACATCACGATACGCGTGCCCGGGCTGCACAATGTCTATAACGCAGTCGCAGCGTGCGCGGCAGCCTATTCCGCGGGAATTCCGGTGGAGGCGCTGCGCGGGGGACTGGATAAGTTCGGCGGTGCGATGCGCAGATTTGAGCGCCTTGCGGAGATCAACGGCGTGACCATCGTTGACGACTACGCACATCACCCGGCAGAAATCGCGGCTACGCTGAAAACCGCAAAGGAAATGAGCTTCAAGAGGGTGTGGGCAGTTCATCAGCCGTTCACGTATTCCCGCACGGCTATGCTGCTGGACGAATTCGCCAGCGCGCTTTCCATCGCGGATAAGGTGGTGCTGACAGAGATAATGGGCAGCCGTGAGAAGAACACCTACAACATCTATTCAAAGGACCTCGCAGCCAGGATAGACGGCTGCGTGTGGTACACCGGCATGGAGGAAGTAGCGCAGTACGTCGCTGCGAATGTCCAGCCCGGTGACTTAGTCATAACGCTCGGCTGCGGTGACATCTACAAGGCGGCTGACAGGATAATAGAAATACTAAAGGGAGAATAAGGAGCACTGAATGTTTGAACTGAAAAAGACAGAGGGACGCGCGCGCAGGGGATTATTCACGACCCCGCACGGCGCGATAGAAACGCCGTTTTTCATGAATGTAGGAACTGCCGCGGCGATAAAGGGCGGCATTTCCTCCATCGACCTCAGGGGACTGAAAACGCAGGTGGAACTGTGCAACACATATCACCTGCACCTGCGCCCCGGCGACGATGTAATATACAAGCTGGGCGGACTTCACAAGTTCATGAACTGGGACAAGCCGATACTTACTGACAGCGGTGGATTTCAGGTGTTCTCGCTGTCCAAGCTGCGTAAGATAAAGGAAGAGGGCGTTTATTTCGCGAGCCACATCGACGGCAGACGTCTTTTCATTGGCCCTGAGGAAAGCATGCAGATACAGTCGCACCTGGCTTCCACCATTGCGATGGCGTTCGATGAGTGCGTTGAGAACCCCGCTCCCAGGGACTATGTGCAGCGTTCCGTGGAGCGTACCACAAGGTGGCTGCAGCGCTGCAAGGACGAGATGGCGCGGCTGAATTCCCTGCCGGAAACGATAAACAAACAGCAGCTTCTTTTCGCGATAAACCAGGGTGGAACTTACGACGATATCCGCGTTGCGCACATGCAGACCATTGCTGAAATGGGACTGGACGGCTACGCGATAGGCGGTCTTGCTGTAGGCGAGCCCACCGAGGAGATGTACCACATTCTGGACGTGGTGCTGCCTCATGCGCCGGTGGATAAGCCCCGTTACCTCATGGGCGTGGGAACTCCGTCGAACATAATCGAGGGCGTTTACCGCGGAGTTGATATGTTCGACTGCGTAATGCCGAGCAGAAACGCGCGCCATGCCACGATATTCACATGGGACGGAATAATGCACGCCACTAATAAGTGCTACGAACTGGACGACCAGCCGCTTGACCCCAAGTGCGACTGCCCTACCTGCCGTAATTTCAGCCGCGCGTATATCCGTCACCTGTTCAAGGCAGGGGAGCAGCTGGGCGGCAGGCTCGCAGTGCAGCATAACCTGTATTTCTACAACACTCTCATGGAGAAGATACGCGACGCGCTTGACGAGGGCAGGTTCGAGGAATTCCGCAATGAGTATTCCGCGAAGCTTGCTACTCTGGTGGACAAGGGGTAACGATATGAAGCTGATAAGCATAGGCTTCGGCAACAGCGTCAACGCCGACAGGATAGTCGCGGTGGTAAGTCCCGAAGCGGCTCCCGTAAAGAGGATAGTGCAGCTTGCCAAGGACAACGGCACAGCGATAGACGCGACCTGCGGCAGGCGCACGAAATCTGTGATAATCTGCGACAGCGGGCATGTTGTGATGTCCGCGCAGACGCCGGAGACCATATCCGGAAAAACCTCCCCGGACGAGGAATAACGCATAATAAAAGGAGAAACATCATGGAAAAGGGTCTGCTTTTTGTAGTGTCCGCACCGGCTGGCTGCGGAAAGGACACGATACTTGAACAGCTGTTCAAATGCACGGAAAATGTCGGATATTCGGTATCCGCGACCAGCCGCGCTCCCCGCGAGGGCGAGGTGGACGGGGTGCATTACCATTTCCGCACCCGCGAGCAGTTCGAGCAGATGATAAAGAACGAGGAAGTGCTGGAATACACCGAGTACTGCGGCAACTACTACGGCACCCCGAGAAAGTCGGTAGAGGACATGCTCAGCGCCGGCAAGGACGTTATCCTCAAGATAGAGGTAGAGGGCGCCATGAACATCAAGCGCCTGTTTCCGGAATGCTGTCTGGTATTTATCCTGCCCCCGTCAATGCATGAGCTGGAGCGCCGTCTGAGAAAGCGCGGCACCGAGACCGAGGAGAAGATAATCGAGCGCACCGCGCAGGCGCGCGAGGAACTGAAATTCGCTGAGAATTACGACTACCTTATAGTCAACGGCGAGCTTGAAAAGGCTGTGGACGACCTCAGGGCAGTCATAACGGCTGAAAAACTCCGCAAGGTGCGCCGCATGCCGCTTCTTGACGCGCTCAAAGCAGAATGATAGAAGCAGTCCAGGCGGCGGTAGAGGGAACTGCGTACAGCTTTGACATGCTGTTCACCTATCTTGTGCCGGAGAGCCTTTACGGAAAGATATCCGCGGGCATGCGCGTGGTAGTCCCGTTCGGCAGGGGAAGCCAGAGCCGCGTTGCGCTGGTGTTTTCCGTCGAACCTGCGCCAGAGGATCGCGCAAAGCTGAAATCCGTGAGTTCCATCGCGGACAGCGAGCCGGTCATTTCCACGGAAATGCTGCACCTGTGCAAGTGGATACGCGACAACACGTTCTGCACATATTTTGACGCGTTCCGCGCGATACTTCCACCGGGGCTGAGTTACACGCTGCAGACCCGCTATGAGCCTGTCAACGGGTATTCCGGCGACCTGGACATGAACGAACGCCAGCTGCTGGAGCGCATTTCCCGGCTGCGGGAACGTTATTCCCCGGACGCTGCGGAAAAGCCCCTGCTGAAAGCGCTGACGGAAAAGGGCGCGGTGCGCGAGTCGGAACTGCTAAAACGCAGGGTAGGCGACGAAACCACGCTGATGGTGAAGATAGCGGAACAGCCCGAGGGCGCCGAAGCCCCGAAACTCACCCCGAAGCAGAATCAGGTTATCGAGTTCCTTGAAGGAAACTCAGCCGCGTCGGTGCACGAGGTGTGCTACGCGCTGAACATCACAGCGGCAGTAGTGAAGCGGCTGGTCGAAAAGGGAATTCTCGAGGAATACGAGTACCAGGTATTCCGGCTTGAAAACAACGTCGGCAAGACTGAGAACCCGTCGGATATCGTGTTCTCACCGAAGCAGCAGGCAGTCTTTGACGGAATGCTGCAGCTGATGAATGCAGACGAGCCGAAGTGCGCGCTGCTGCGTGGAATTACCGGCAGCGGCAAGACGTCGGTTTTCATACGGCTGATAGACGAAGCGGTGAAGCAGGGGAAATCCGCGATAATGCTGGTGCCCGAGATATCGCTCACCCCGCAGATGGTGGGGAAATTCCGACGGCTGTTCGGCGACGAGGTAGCGATACTGCACAGCAGCCTTTCGCTTGGGGAGCGCGCGGACGAGTACACCCGCATTCGCACCGGCAGGGCGCATATAGTCGTCGGCACGAGGAGCGCGGTTTTCGCGCCGGTGCAGGACCTTGGCATTATCGTCATCGACGAGGAGGGCGAGGGTTCCTACAAGTCCGAGAGCGCCCCGAGGTACCATGCCCGGGACGTCGCGAAGCAGCGCTGCTTCTGGCACGGGGCATTCCTGCTGCTGGCTTCTGCAACTCCGTCGCTGGAAAGCTACTACAACGCAAAAATCGGGCGCTACAGCCTGTTTGAGCTGGACGAGCGGTACAACAATGCGGTCCTGCCGGAAGTCTACATCGTAGATATGCGTGTAGAAGCGCAGAACGGCAATCACTCCGCGTTCAGCATGCCGCTTATAGAAGAAATGCAGAAAAACCTCGACCGCGGGGAGCAGTCCATTCTGCTCCTCAACCGGCGCGGTTATCATACCAGCGTGCGCTGCGCCACCTGCGGCAAGGCGCTGGAGTGCCCCAACTGTGCGCTCCCGCTGACTTACCACAAGGCGAATGGCGCGGTGATATGCCACTACTGCGGGTATTCCCATGCGCTGGGCGCAGTCTGCCCGTACTGCGGGAGCAAGTTCCTGATGATGAAAGGGACTGGTACGCAGCGCATCGAGGACGAGATCTCAGAGCTGTTCCCGAAAGCGCGTATACTCCGTATGGACGCCGACACGACAGCGGCAAAGAACGCATTTGAGAGCAAGTTCAAGGCTTTCGCTGCGGGGGAATACGACATAATCGTCGGCACGCAGATGATAGCCAAGGGACTCGATTTCCCGAACGTGACGCTGGTGGGAGTGCTGCGCACCGACAACAGCCTTTATGCCGGGGACTTCCGGGCGTATGAGCGGACATTCTCGCTGATAACGCAGGTCGTCGGCAGGGGAGGGCGCGGTGGAAAGCGCGGCAGGGCGCTGATACAGACGTTCACGCCGGAGCACTACGTGCTCAACCTCGCGGCAAACCAGAACTACCCGGATTTTTACGCAGAGGAGATAGAACTGCGGCAGGCGATGCTTTACCCACCGTTCTGCGATATCGTGGTGGTGGGATTTACGTCGCTGGTAGACGACGAGTGCAGCCGCGGGGCGCTGAAATTCCGCGATATGCTGGAGAAGCGCCACGCGGAGGAATGCCCGGATATCCCGCTGCGGATACTGGGCCCCGCAAGGAATGTGATAGGCAAGGTCAACGGGCGCTACCGCTGGCGGCTGATACTGAAGTGCAGGAATTCCGCGCCGCTGAGACGGCTGGTGGAACTCACGCTGAAAGAAGCCGGAGCGGACAAGTCGTTCAGGAACACCGCAGTTTTCGCGGATATGAACGGCGACCCGTAACATAGAAAGGACGATAGACATGGCATTAAGGCAGATAGTAAAGTTCGGGGACGACATACTCCGCAAGAAGAGCAGACCCGTTACTAATTTTGACGAGCGCCTCTGGACGCTGCTCGACGACATGGCAGAAACGATGCATTCCAAGGACGGCGCGGGTCTTGCGGCCGTTCAGGTTGGAGTGCTGCGCAGGGCGGTTGTCATCGACGTACACGACGAGCACGGAGTTATCGAGCTGATAAACCCTGAGATAGTTTCCGCTGAGGGAACTCAGTGCGGCAGCGAGGGCTGCCTTTCCGCGCCGAATGTGTGGGAGGAAGTGGAGCGCCCGAATATCGTCACAGTAAAGGCGCAGGACAGGCACGGAAAAGAGTTCACGCTGACCGGCAGCGCGCTTCTTGCAAGGGCATTCTGCCATGAGCTGGACCATCTGGACGGCGTGCTTTTCATCGACCATGTTAAGAACGACGGAGTTCCGGCGCACAAGGACGTTACAGCAAAGTAAAGGGGAATATCAATGGCAGTGCTTGAAATATTGCAGTTCGGTAATGAGATACTGCGGCAGAAAAGCGAGGAAGTGACCGAGTTCAACGAGGAACTGTGGGAGCTTCTCGACGACATGGCTGAAACGATGTACGACGCGGGAGGAGTAGGTCTTGCAGCTCCGCAGATAGGCGTGCTCAAGCGCGTAGTCGTTATCGACACCGACGACGACCACGGTCTGATGGAACTTGTAAATCCCGTGATAGTTGCGATAAAGGGAAAGCAGCACGAACCCGAGGGGTGCCTTTCCTACCCGGGCAAGAGCGGCTACGTGGTCCGGCCGGCAAAGGTGAAGATAAAGGCGCAGGACCGCTACGGCAGACGAAAGACCTATGTTGGCTCCGGGCTGCTGGCACGTGCATTCTGCCATGAAACAGACCACCTCAACGGAATTCTGTATTCCGACAAAGTGGACGAGTGGGAGGAGGACGAAAAGTGAAATTAGTATTTATGGGAACCCCGGTATTTGCGCTTTCCTGCCTGGAGCAGCTCATTGCGGCAGGGCATGAGGTCGCAGCTGTATTCACGCAGCCCGACAAGCCCAAGAACCGCGGAAAGCAGATACAGATGACCCCCGTCAAGGAATGCGCCCTGAAGCACGATATCCCGGTTTATCAGCCGCTGAGCCTGCGCAAGGGCGAGGACGCGGAAAAGTCCCTGGAGGTATTGAAGGAGATAAACCCGCAGTGCATCGTTGTTGTGGCGTACGGGCAGATACTTCCCGAGAGCATTCTTGAGCTGCCGGAATACGGCTGCATAAACGTGCATGCTTCGCTGCTGCCGATGTACAGAGGCGCCGCGCCGATACAGCGCTGCATTCAGTTCGGGGAGAAAAAGACGGGCGTCACCACCATGTACATGGCAAAGGGACTTGATACCGGCGACATGATACTCCGCGACGAACTGGACATACCCGAGGACATGACAGGCTCTGAACTCCACGACAGGCTTTCCGAGATGGGCGGCAGTCTCATCGTCCGTACCCTTGAGGAAGTGCAGAACGGCACCGCGCCGCGTATCCCTCAGGAGGGCGATACCTGCTATGCTTCCATGATAAGCAAGGAAGAGCTGCTGCTGGATTTCACAAAACCTGCGGTTCAGGTGCGTGATTTTATCCGCGCGATGTCCGCAGTTCCGTGCGCGTATACGCTTCTTGACGGAAAACGCATGAAAGTTTACGGCGCGCGGGTTTCCGACAGGAAATACTCCGGCGCACCGGGCGAGATAGTCGATACCGACGCGTTTGCTGTAATGTGCGGCGACGGCGCGGTGGAATTCACCGAAATACAGCCCGAGGGTGGAAAGCGCATGGATATCCAGGCATATCTGCGCGGAAAGAAACCGGAAAAGGGAACCATTTTGGGTAAATGACCAAAAATCACGCATAATAACCGTATTTGAAAACCCTGGAACAGGAGGCAATTATGGTGCAGACACTTATTTCAGCTGCGGCACGGCACACGAATTTTCTGAGCGTGGGCTATACGACTGCGTATTTTCTCTGTATTGCGGCGTTCATTTTTGCGCTGATATGCTCGGCTAACGTTAAGGCGACGTTCAATAAATACAACCGGGTCGGCAGCCGCAGGGGGATCACCGCAGCGGAAGTCGCGCGAAAAATACTTGACAGAAACGGGCTTTACAACGTACAGGTAGAGCGCATTTCCGGCAATCTGACGGATAATTTCAACCCGAGAACGAATATAGTTTCGCTGTCTGACAGCGTTTATAGCAGCACTTCGCTGGCGGCGATAGGCGTTGCGGCGCACGAGTGCGGGCACGCGGTCCAGCATGCGCAGGATTACATTCCGATAAAGGTGCGCACAGCGGTTTTCCCGCTGGCACGGTTCGGTTCCTCTGCGTATTTCATCGTGTTCATTCTCGGTCTGGTGTTCAGCTTCGAGCCGCTTGTTGACGCGGGAATAATACTGTTCCTGTTCGTTGTGCTGTTTCAGCTGGTCACGCTTCCGGTGGAATTCAACGCGAGCCGTCGCGCTATGCAGACTATCCGCAGCGAGGGAATTCTTGAGCAGGACGAGCTGTACGGCGCGCGTCGCACCCTGACTGCCGCAGCGATGACTTACGTTGCAAGCCTGATAGTGTCGTTCACACAGCTGCTCAGGCTGCTTTCCTACAGGAACAGACGATGATCTGCCGGGAATTCCCGGTTACATACAGATAAGGAGGGCTGGCAATGGCTGACCCACGGCTCACAGTCGTAAAAATGCTGATGAAAATGGACAGCAGCGAGGCGTATTCAAACCTGCTGCTGGATCATGTTTTCAACGAAGCGGAGCTCAGCGACAGGGACAAGGCGTTCGCGGCTGCGCTGTTCTATGGCGTGCTGGAACGCAGGCTCACGCTCGACCACGTTATAGGGACGAACTCGAAAATACCGTTTGAAAAGCTGGATAAGGCTGCCGTGCAGATACTCCGCACCGGGCTTTATCAGCTTATGTACATGCCGTCGGTGCCTGAAAGCGCTGCCGTGAACGAGAGCGTGAAAATGTGCAAGAAGCTGAAATGTTTCTCGGCGCAGGGGTTTGTTAATGGCATGCTCCGCAGCTTTATCCGCAGCGGCAAGAAGATAAGCTACCTCGGCATGTCGCCGGAGAAGCGCCTGTCGGTGGAGTATTCCTGCCCGGAGTGGCTCACGCAGAAGCTCATGGATGAATACGGCACGGAATTTGCGGTGCGGGCGCTGAAAGCTTCCGTCGGAAAGCCACCGGTATACGCGCGGGTGAATACCATCAAGACTACCACGGATAAGCTTCTCGCTGAACTTGCGAAGCACAGAATAAAAGCAGATCCCTACCCGGGGCTTGAAAACTGCATAAAGCTTGAAAAGGTTGGCGACATTGAAAAATGCGCGCCGTTCCGTCAGGGACTTTTCCACGTGCAGGACATTTCTTCGCAGCTGTGCTGCCTGACTTTGCGCCCGGTGGTGAATGAAACCGTGCTGGACGTCTGCGCGGCTCCCGGAGGGAAAAGCTTCACGCTGGCTGAACTCATGGGCAACAACGGAAAGCTGTACAGCATGGATCTCCACGACATGCGCGTCGGTCTTATCGAGGACGGCGCGGCGCGGCTGGGAATTAAGATAATAACCGCGACTCAGAACGACGCTTCAAAATTCAACGGAGCGCTCCCGCAGGCGGACAGGGTGCTGTGCGATGTTCCCTGCTCGGGTCTTGGGGTGATTCGCCGTAAGCCGGAGATAAAGTACAAGGAACCTGAGGAATTCGCGGGGCTGCCGGAGATACAGTACCAGATACTGGAGACTTCCGCGCGCTACGTTAAACCGGGCGGCACGTTGGTGTATTCCACCTGCACGCTTTCCCGCGCGGAAAACGACGAGGTAGCCGAGAGATTTGCAGCGGCTCACCCGGAGTTCACGCCGATAGTGCAGCCGGTGCCGCTTCCCGCTCCCGGGGACTACAAGCGCACCTACTACCCGGACGAGAACGGTGGAGACGGCTTTTTCACTGCGTCATTCCGCAGGACATGAGAAAGGCATTTAATTGGAAGAACTGGAAAAGATAGATATACTCGCTCTCAACAAGGAAGAACTCACCGCAGAAATAACTGCCATGGGCGAAAAGGCATTCAGGGCAAAACAGATATATGAATGGCTGCACGTCAAGAAAGTCACTGATTTTGCACAGATGACTAATATTTCTGCACAATTCCGAGAGGCGTTATCAAGAAAATTTTGTCTAAAACACCTAATTATCAAAAAAAGACTTGTATCTCAACTGGATAATACGGTAAAATATCTTTATGGGCTGCCCGACGGCGAAGCGGTGGAAACCGTGCTAATGGAATACAAGCACGGCAACAGTCTGTGCATTTCCACGCAGGTCGGCTGCAGAATGGGCTGCCGTTTCTGCGCCAGCACAATTGCCGGTTTTGTAAGGCACCTGCTTCCCAGCGAAATGCTGCTGCAGGTCTACGAAACCGAGCGCGACAGCGGCAGACATGTTGACAGCATAGTACTTATGGGAATCGGCGAGCCGCTGGATAATTACGATAACGTGCTTAAGTTCCTCACGCTGATGAACAGCGAGGGCGACGGCATGAGCCTGCGGCATATTTCGCTTTCGACATGCGGCGTCGTTCCGCGCATTTATGACCTCGCGGAGCTGAAAACAGGGCTTACGCTGTCGATATCCCTGCATGCGGCGACTGACGAACGCCGCAGCGAGATAATGCCCATCAACAGAAAATATCATCTTGACGAGCTGATGAAGGCATGCCGGTATTACTTCAGCAAGACCGGGCGCCGTATCAGCTTTGAGTATTCCCTTATCGAGGGCGTGAACGACACTGAGCAGTCCGCGCAGGAACTTATAGACCTGCTGGGTGGATTTATGTGCCACGTCAATCTGATACCGATAAACGAGATAAGGGAGCGTGATTTCCGCAAGAGCCGTTCGGTGGAGAAGTTCCAGAAACGCCTGTGCGACGCCGGCATTAACGCCACAGTCCGCAGGACACTGGGCGCGGACATAAGCGCCGCGTGCGGGCAGCTGCGCCGCGACGGTGGAATGAACAATACCGACCAGGCGGTGGAAAATTCCGCAGAAAAGACAACAGGCGGTGAGTTATGAAGATTTTCAGCATGACAGATATCGGATTGCTGCGTGAAGAAAACCAGGACAGCGTATGGAGCGAGGCGCTTTCGGAGCATTCCTGCGCCGCAGTGCTCTGCGACGGAATGGGCGGAGAGGCGCATGGAGGTCTTGCAAGCCAGCTTGCGGTAGATGTTATTTCTAGGCGTATCCGCGAGAATTTCACGGAGTATATGAGCCGCAATACCGTCCGCAATCTGCTGATAACTGCAGTTTCAGCCGCGAACAGCATTGTGTACGACGCTGCGCAGAAGGAACCCGCAGGCACGGTCATGGGTACTACCTGCGTGGCTGCGATAGTTTCAAACGGCAGGGCGCATATCGTCAATGTGGGTGACAGCCGCGGCTACAGGCTGTTCACCAGCGACGACAGCGAGTGCATTCAGCAGATAACCAAGGATCATTCGCATGTGCGCGACCTTATCGACCGGGGAGAAATTACCGAGGAACAGGCAAAAATCCACCCGGAGCGCAACAAAATCACACGTGCGATCGGCGCCGAAAGCGACGTCACCACTGATTATTTCGAGGTGGACCTGGCGCCCGGGGACATGTTGCTGCTGTGCTCTGACGGGCTTTCTTCCTACGGCGATGATATGGATATCCTCGACATCTGCTTTGAGAACAAGCCAGAGGATATCTGCGGCAGACTGGTGGATTACGCGAATGATAACGGCGGCCACGATAATATTTCAGTGGCGCTTTTTGCCGTGTAACAATGTTTACAGTTTAGTTACAATTTTTGCAATTCAGTTGACATTTACCGTATAAATATGCTATTATAGTAGCGGTGTTAAACCTGAATTTTCTCATTGCCGGCGCTTCCATACGGCGCATGGCTGAATATATGATAATGTATAATATATGATAATGTATGGAGAAATGGCGGAGCATTTATGGACAGTAATATCGGAAAGAAGCTCGACGGCAGATACGAGCTGCTGGAGCTTATCGGCGTCGGCGGCATGGCTGATATTTACAAGGCGCGCGACATTGAAGAGGACCGTATCGTTGCGGTAAAGATACTCAAGACGGAGTTTGCCGGCAGCGACGAGTTCCTGCGGAGATTTCGCAACGAATCCAAGGCGATTGCGCTGCTTTCCCACCCGAACATCGTTAAGATATACGATGTCGGCTTTACGGATAAAGTGCAGTTCATCGTCATGGAATACGTTGACGGCATAACGCTGACTGATTATATCGAGCAGCAGGGCGTGCTGAAATGGCGCGATGCCGTACACTTCACTATCCAGATACTTAAGGCGCTGCAGCATGCGCACGACCGCGGGATAGTACACCGCGACATAAAGTCGAGCAATGTAATGCTGCTCAGCGACGGCACCATAAAGGTCATGGATTTCGGCATTGCGCGTTTCAACCGCGAGAACAACAAAACCATGTCTGAAAAGACCATTGGTTCGGTGCATTACATCAGCCCAGAGCAGGCGCGCGGCGACATCACCGACGAGCGCAGCGACATTTATTCCGTAGGCGTTGCGCTTTATGAAATGCTCACGGGCAAGAAGCCGTTTGACGGCGACACCCCCGTGGCTATCGCGCTCATGCACATGCAGAGCACGCCGAAGAAGCCTTCCGAAATAAACAGCACCATTGCCGAGGGGCTTGAACAGATAGTCATGCGCGCAATGCAGAAGGATCCCGCGCAGCGCTACCAGACAGCTGGCGAGATGATAAAGGATCTTGAGGAATTCCGCAAGAACCCTGGCATTGTGTTCGATTATAAGTATAATTCCACCGACGGCACCACAAAGTACTTTGACCGTCCCATTCCCGCTGCGGAGCAGGAGCGCACACGCCGTAAGCAGACTGTTCAGCAGCAGAATGACGACGATGATTACGATGACGACGAGGATTACGACGATGACGATGAGTATGAAGAGCGCCGTTCACCGCTGATACCGATACTTTTTGCGGTCGGCACGGCATTCGTTATCGCTACTGTATTCCTGGTGCTCACCATCGTACTCAGAAATATACCTACCAATTCCGGCGATATCGAGTCAATAATCGGCATATCCTCAGACGCTGGTATAAGCGTGACTGACAACAACGAGTTTCTCATGCCGAAGCTTGTTGGAATGAGCTGGGACGAGGCAAATTCCAAGTACTCCAAATATCTGAAGCTCAATGCCCAGCAGGAGTGGAGCACCTATGACAAGGACCAGATATTCGAGCAGGAATATGCAGAGGGCAGAAAAGTAAAGATAGGCACTGAGGTGACTGTAAAGGTCAGCAAGGGTATCCGTCAGATAGAAATTCAGGATCTTACCAACCTGAGTATTTCCATAGCAGAAACCAAACTCCAGAAAGACGGCTTTGTAGTGCGCAAGTCGTTTGACGAGAGCGACGACGTTGAAAAGGATACCGTTATCCGCACCGAGCCTGCAGCCCATGAGATGGCTCCCGAGGGTAGCACGGTCGTTCTGGTCATCAGCCTTGGTCCGAAGGACACGCAGGTAAATGTGCCGAAGTTCGTTGATCTCCCGCTGACTATCGCTATTCAGCGCGCCGATGAGTACCATCTGAAATATCAGGTAGAATACGAGGCAAACGAGGATTACGAAAAGGATGTTGTAATGGCTCAGGACATCGAGCCGAACAGCCGCGTTGACCGTGACACCGAGATCAAGTTCACGGTTTGCAGCGGTGAGAGCGAGGAAAAGACCAAGGATCTGAAGTTCTCGCTGCCTAAGAAGGCTACGGGTGAGTTCCGGTTCAACTATTACGTTGACGGAGTTCTTGACGAGGCTGCAAGCGTCCAGATGGATATCAGTCTTGCTTCCAGCAAGTCGATGAAGTACGCTGTGACCGGTAAGCCCGGAGAAACCAAGAACGTAACCGTTAAGGTTACTTCCATTGCGACCGGACTGACGGGCACATACATGGATATCACGGTAGTATTCCCCGAGGATGGCAGCAAGCCGACTGCGGAGGACGTAGTAAACAGCAAGATTTTCGACGAACTGCTTGCAGGCGTGTCTGAAGAACCCATAGAAACTACTGAGCCAGTCCCCGGTACAGTGGACACCACGGAGGCTGAGCCGGCATCTACAACATCGCACACAACAACAGATCCCGGTGTTACGCCGGAGCCTGGCATTTCCGTTGACTGATAAGAACAGGGGGTAATGATATTTCTGCTGAATATCATGATCATGGAATAATCACAAAAGCAGTCGGGGGCATCTATTATGTAGATGCCCTTTCGGGCTTTGAAGAGAACGGGGAGATAGCCCCTGACGGGAGAACGCTCAGATGCGCGGCGCGCGGGCTTTTCCGGCAGAATGGCATAAGTCCCAGCGCGGGCGATATCGTCGAGGTAGTCAGCCAGGAAAACCACGAACCGCTCATCGCAAAGATTCTTCCCAGAAAAAACTATCTCGTAAGGCCGCCTCTTGCGAACCTTGACGGTATCGTGTTCGTGATAAGCTGCGCGGATCCGGCACCTAACAGGTTCATTCTGGACAAGCTTATCGCGATAGCTGACAGCAAGTCGATAGAGCCTATGATAGCATTCACGAAATGCGACCTCGAGCAGGCAGAGGAACTCGCGGGAATATACCGCAGCATCGGCATCACAGTCTGCATGGTGAATAACCTCACCGGAGAGGGCGCGGAAGAAGTACGCAGGTTCATCGATGGCAGGGTGACCGCGTTCATCGGGAATTCCGGCGTTGGAAAATCCAGCCTTATGAATTCGCTGTTCCCGCAGCTGGAACTTGAAACCGCAGTGATAAGCAAAAAACTCGGCAGGGGAAAGCACACCACGCGCCAGGCGCAGCTTTACCGGCTGCGCGAGCTTTCCCCGGAAATGACCGGATATGCCGCTGACACCCCGGGATTTTCAACAGTTGATACCGAAAGGTACTGCAGAATTCCCGCCGGGGAACTCGACAACAGCTTCCGCGAGTTTTCGAAGTTCGCAGAGAAATGCCGCTTTGCCGACTGCGCCCACATAAAGGAAAAGGACTGCGCGGTGCGCGCGGCTGCCGAAAGCGGCGAGATAGCGCGTTCCCGCTATGAAAGCTACCTGCGAATGCACGAGGAAGCAAGCAAGATAAACGATTGGGAGTGATCGAATGCCGAAGATATGTTCAGTTATCTGCGGTTCCCCCGAGGGAAGGCTGAATGAACGCCCCGAGGGACTTATAATATGCGCCGACAGAGGGTACGATATCGCTGCGGCCGCAGGAATTACGCCGGATATCATAGTGGGGGATTTTGACAGCTCCGAAGTCAGGCTGCCCGAAAATGTCCCCGTGATACGTGTGAACCCTGAAAAGGACGACACCGACACGATACTTGCGTGCGACACCGCGATAGAGCGCGGCTGCGATGAAATACGAATGTACTGCGCCACGGGCGGCAGACCCGACCACAGCATCGCGAATATCCAGACGCTGGAATATCTGCGCACCCGCAGCGTGCATGGCGTTATAGTCGGCGAGAAGTTCCGCATGTACCTGGTGCATGAGCGCGAGGTGACGATACCGAAGTTCCGCGGGTATGTATCGGTATTCTCATATGGAGAAACGTGCACAGTCAGTGAGTTCGGTATGAAGTACGGAATTGTGCGCTACCGGCTGGACAATGCATATCCACTTGGAGTCAGCAACGAAGTTGACGCCGACAATGGAACGGTGATAGTCCACGGAGGCACCGCGCTTATCGTTGAATGCTACGAATAAAAAACTCCCCGTTTCGTTTCGAAACGGGGAGTTTTTAGAGGTGACCTTATGCCGCGCTCTGGTCGGTCGGTGTGGGAGGTTCAGGCGTGTTATCCGGCAGGTCGTCGGGCTTTTCGCCGGGACGTCCACCCTGACCGGGTTTGTTGAATCCACCAGGACCACCGTTCCACGAAGCTGTGTCGTCGCGGCTCCATGAGCCGTAGCCAAAGCCGGAAGCGCCGTCGCCGCTCACGCCGTCAGTCGCTGTGACTGTGGAGAGGAGCTCGTCGTTTGCGTATATGGAATAGGTGCTTCCGGCGGTAAGGTCGGGGGACGAGAATATCAGTGATTCGCAGACCTTGGGAGTTATCGTGCTGAGTATTACATTCCCGTCGGCGTCGCGCACTTCAATGGTGCTGTCTGCTTCCACCTGGGAATAGATGGACAGGCAGGGCTGTGAAAGCGTGCTGGGCGCCTGAGCCATTCCCCTGGAGCCAAGCGCGATAAGCGTGCCGCCGCTCATTGCGAAGCTCTGATCGTAATCCAGCGCACCGTTGCCGTTGTCGGTCGGCCCGAATACGACCAGCGTGCCGCCGCTCATCGAGATAGTGCCGTTGGAATCCACGCCGTCGCCGCTCGCATTCGAGGTAACGCAGCCGCCGGAAATCGTGATGTAGGGTGTGAATCCGAGTTCGCTTGAGGAACCGCCAGCGTTCAGTCCGTCGTCGTAAGCCATAAGGCTGATATTGCCGCCGGAGATATCAATGCCGGAAGCCTCCAGTCCCTCATAGCTGTCAGTGATGTTTATTTCGCCGTTTTCTATCGTGAGGATATTGTCCGCATGTATTCCGTCGTCGCCGGTGGAAAGCGTCAGCACGCCGCCGGTTATCGTTATCGTTCCGTTGGAATGCATTGTGTCGTCCGCGCAGTCCGCGTTTATTGTTCCACCGGAAATGGAAATTGAAGTTCCGGCCTTGATGCCCTTCATGCTTTCTGCGTTTTCGCCGCTGGAATTCGTCATGCTGCTGAAATCAAAACCGCTGGTGCCGTCGGTCGAGAAATCGCGGAAATTCCCCCTGCCGAACTGGTCGGGGCTTTCCGGTGTGTGCTCAACTGTGGAACTTCCGCCGCCGGAAGTGACGGTGATATCTCCGTTGGTTATGTTGAGCGCGGTTTCTGCCTGGATAGCGTCGTTGCCGCTGGTTATATTTATGGTTCCACCGGTGATGCTGATGTAGCCCTTTTCGCTGTCGCTGGAGTTGGTGGATTTCAGTCCGTCGTTGCCGCTGTTGACGGTAACAGTCCCTGCGGCTGCCAGCAGATAATCCTTGCCGATAAGACCGTCCTCAACGGCTGTGACTGTGATGTCACCACCGCAGAGTTTCAGCCCGTCGCGGCAGTTTATGCCGTCCTTGTAAAGACCGTTCACCGTCAGGGAGCCATTTCCGTTTATTACAAGCGTTTCGCGGGAATACAGCGCTGCCGCGCTATCCTCAGCCGTTTCAGCGGAATAGTCGGTGCCGTCGGAAAGCTTGTTATCGGTACTTTCGTTGAGCGTGATGGTAAGCTTGTCGGCTTTTTCGCAGAGTATCGCGGGTCCTGTTGTGCAGGTAAGGTCAAGTCCGTTCAGGACTAAATACACATCGGCGTCCTTGGCGCAGTCTATGATTATCTGCCCGTCGCTGCAGGTGCCGGATATGGAATAGCTGCCTGCCGCGGTTATAGTCACAACGTTGCCGCTTGCGGAAGCGCCGCTGCCCATGCACTGCGCCCCGGAAGAGGTGAACGCGATCGCGCTGCCGCATTCGGACGAGGGAGAAAGGTCCTTTTCGGTCGCCTGGTGGAAGTTTGCAGCCAGCATCTGTTCAGAGGTTTCTCCGGTGGGAATGGCAGCTGTGCTGTCCCCTGAAATGCCGGAATTACCTCTGCCGCTGCATCCGGTGTTTACTGAAAGCGCAATCGAGCACAGGGCTGCAAGCGCCTTATAGCCAGATCTCATAATAATGCTCCTTTAATTACTGCCGCCGCTGTTAAAGTGTTTCAGCGGTATCGGGGACAAGCCCTATTGAAATCGTGAGGTTCCCGTTACGTGTGCGTAGTTTGTCGATAAGTTCCTTTTCGCGGGAAGCGTCCTTTTCAACGATTTCGTAGCGGAGGTCGAAAAGTGTTCCCATTGCTGTTGTCTTTACTGATACGAGTTCGTTCGAAGTCAGGTATTCGTCAAAGATATCGGTGAATGCGTCGGTGTAGTTCATGTCTTCGGGTATCGTGATGCGGAGCAGCTTTCTTTTCCTGTCGCTCTTGAAAGCGGGGATAAAGCTGAGAATTGCAAGCGCCGCGCCGACTATGACTGCGAGCAGCACCGCGAAAGCGATATAGCCCATACCAGTCGCCAGCCCAATGCACATCGCGTAGAAGATGAAGGAGATGTCCTTGGCGCTGCCGGGTGCCGAGCGGAACCTGACAAGGCTGAATGCGCCCATTACCGCAAGGCCTGCGCCGACCGAGCCGTTTACCATCATGATGACTGTCTGAACCAGCGCCGGAAGCACTATCAGCGTGATAACGAGACTTTTGGAATACCGCTTTGTGCCGAGCCTGTAAAGTACCGCAGCGAGAATGCCGAGTGCAAGAGAAGTGCCGGTGCATATCAGTGAAGTTGCGGCGTCAAGACCACTGGCAGGTATTATCGTGTCAAACATAGGTTTTCTCCAAAGTCATATTTTAACTGTCTGTGTTTCAGACAGCCTTTCGCGGTAAGCTTCTCCGTATTTTGAGAACGAACCGGGCGAAAGCGAAAGTTCAGTCAGGACGCGGGTTAGCCACAGCGGAAGAGCCGACGCAGACTTTATTTCCATGATGCAGTGCGGCTGTTGTGAAAGCCGTATTCCGTCAGTGCCTGCGGTGAGGTCGGCGTCGGTGCGGTAACGAACGTTCCTGTCGAAAGTGATGCGTAATTCCGGATCATCGTTTGCGTGGAACGCTGTGCGGTCGTAGAATATCAGCATGCGCGGTGCCAGCCGGAAGCGCTTTACCAGCCAGTCTATCTCCTGCATGACCTGAATGTCGTTGTACCCGGTGCATTCAGGAACGTTACCACCGTTCAGGTACTCCATCGCAGCGCCGTAGGTAGTCTGCGCGCGGCGCTTGTAAACGACCCCCTGGAACTTTTTCTTTATCTCGATGAATGCGATGCTGCTTTCATCCGGAACACCATAGGTTCGCAGTCTCAGCTTCTGCTTGTAGACTGGCTTTTCAAGAGATGTGCGGATAAGGATATCGTCCGGGCTGTCGCAGTAAAGCGAACCGTTTGTCTGCCTGGAGTAGAGGTCCTCGGTGATGAAGCCGGATATGCGCTGCATGATTTCCCTTTCGGTCTGTTCAGTCAGCAGATATTTTATCTCGCGCCGCATGAATGTGTTTGCGTAAGCCGTTTTCATCACCGTCCTGTCTTTCATGTGATGGTTAAATTATATCGCATGTATGTGACAGTTTTATGATAGTTGCTAAAGCATTTCAGATGATGTGGAAAAAATCCTGCAAAAAAATTGTGCATTTTGCTGGGGCAAAGCGTAAAAAAACCGCGCTGTAGCCCTTATACAGCGCGGTTTCGTGCGTTATGCACCTTTTGTTTTATTTCCTGCGTCCAATGTACATGGCATCACCGAATGAAAAGAACCGGTATTTTTCCTGCACGGCAGCTTCATACGCATGCAGGGTCCTTTCACGTCCGAGAAATGCGCTGACGAGCATTATCAGCGTGCTTTCCGGCAGATGGAAGTTGGTTATCAGCCCGTCGATGACCTTGAATTCATAGCCGGGGTAGATGAAAATTCCGGTGTCCTGGGTGAGTATCGGGGAATTCGAGCCGGTGAGCGGGGAAGTTCCCTTGTCGGCGGCTGTCGGCGTGAAAAGCTCCGGTTTTACTCCGGCTGCGGACTCCAGCGTGCGGCAGGAGGTGGTACCGACAGAGATGACGCGACCGCCGTTCGCCTTGCAGCGGCGTATCTTCTCGGCAGTTATTTCGGGAACGGAGTAGTGTTCCACATGCATTTTGTGGTCGAGAATGTTGTCTTCCTTGACCGGGCGGAACGTTCCAAGTCCCACATGGAGCGTCACATATGCCGTGTCAACGCCCTTGTCCGCAAGCTTTCTGAAAACATTTTCGGTGAAGTGCAGTCCTGCAGTGGGAGCGGCAGCAGAGCCGGTCTCGCGGCAGTATATGGTGTTGTAACGGTCTTTGTCCTGGAGTTTTTCAGTGATATAGGGCGGCAGCGGCATCTGACCTATCCGGTCGAGAATGTCGAAGAAATCCCCTTCGAAAGAGAAGCGCACAAGCCTGTTGCCCTCGTTGACGATGTCGAGTATCTCCGCTGAAAGCCCCTCGGGGAAATCAACGATAGTGCCCGGCTTAAGGCGCTTTCCGGGGTGGACTAGGGTTTCCCACTCGGTGAGGCTGAGCCGCTTCAGCAGCAGGAATTCCACATGGGCGCCTGTGCCGCGTTTCGTGCCGTAAATACGCGCCGGGAATACCTTGCTGTCATTCATCACCAGCAGGTCGCCGGGTTCAAGGTAATCGCAGATGTTGTAGAAGTGGTCGTGCGTTATCTTACCGGTGTCGCGGTCTATCGCCATCAGCCGCGAGCTGTCGCGGGGCTCCACAGGGGTCTGTGCGATGAGTTCCTCGGGGAGATAGTAGTTGAAATCTGATTTAAGCATTGTCATATCGTGCATTCCTTTAACATAAATTATGAATATACTCTATTGTACCATAAACCGACGGATAAATCAATTTTTCTGCATTGTAAATTTTCAACAAAATCCACGCTGTAAATGAAGAATATTTATACGAATGGGGGTTGACAACAATGCTGTTATGTGGTAAAATAATAAATAATCGGTGCAGAGAAGCACCGAGCTGATAGAGGTGCGGGACAGATCAGTAGCGCTGCCATTACAGTCTGCGGAGACCGGCTGCGTGAAAGGCTTACCGCCGAAGAATGCATATTCCGTGATGTGCATGTCTGGCTGTGCGTCAAACAGGCGTCCGGTTGTCATCGGTCTGATGGAGAGCTATCGCACTTATACGATATTGCCGTTGCAGCCGATGATTGAACCTCATCGGCTTTTTATGTAAGGCAATACCGCACAAAGATTGTGCGTGTATTGCGCAGTCAGATTTTTCGGCAGATTGTACAATGAGGACGACGCAAGGCTGTCGCCTTGCTAGGACGAATTGTGCAAGATGACGGAAAATATGCAAGCAAGACACGTGCAAAATCCAATAAATGGTCTTTGTGCGGTGTTGCCGTAAATCAGGGGTGGTTTTATTCCAACCCCTTAAAAAGAGAAAGGAAACAACGATCATGAAAGAAAAGTATAATGTCGGTATCATCGGCGCAACAGGTATGGTAGGTCAGCGCTTTGCTACCCTGCTGGAGAACCACCCCTGGTTCCATGTAGTTGCTCTTGCAGCTTCCCCCCGCTCTGCCGGCAAGACTTATAAAGAGGCAGTAGGCAGCCGCTGGCTGATGGACACCCCCATGCCCAGAAGCATGGAGGACATCGTTATCATGGACGCTACCGCCGACGTACAGAAGATCGCTTCCATGGTTGATTTCGTATTCTGCGCAGTTGACATGAAGAAGGACGAGATCAAGGCTCTCGAGGAGCAGTATGCAAAGGCAGAGTGCCCGGTAATGTCCAACAACTCCGCTAACCGCTTCACTCCTGACGTACCCATGATCATTCCCGAGGTCAACGCTGACCACGCAGCGATCATCGACGCGCAGAAGAAGCGCCTTGGCACAAAGCGCGGCTTCATTTCCGTCAAGTCCAACTGCTCTATCCAGAGCTACGTTCCGGCTCTCTCCCCGCTGAGAAAGTTCGGCATCAAGAATATCCTCGCATGCACATACCAGGCAATTTCCGGCGCTGGCAAGACTTTCGAGACATGGCCTGAGATGGTAGACAACCTTATCCCGTACATCGGTGGTGAGGAAGAGAAGTCCGAGCAGGAGCCGCTGAAGGTTTGGGGTCACATCGAGGGCAATGAGATCGTCAAGGCTCAGTCCCCGCTGATCACTACACAGTGCCTGAGAGTTCCGGTTTCCAACGGTCACTTCGCAGCTGTATTCGTAAACTTCGAGAACAAGCCCTCTATGGACGAGATCAAGAAGATCTGGGCTGAATATTCCGGCGAGCCGCAGGCACTCAAGCTGCCGTCCGCTCCCAAGCAGTTCATTCACTATTTCGAAGAGGACAACATGCCCCAGGCTAAGCTGCACCGCAATCTTGAGGGTGGTATGGCAGTTTCCGTCGGCAGACTTCGTCCTGATACAATGTTCGATTACAAGTTCGTTTGCCTTTCCCACAACACACTGAGAGGCGCTGCAGGCGGTGCCGTTGAAATGGCTGAGCTGCTTGCTGCAAAGGGCTACCTCGACTGATAATTCCGCGAAAGGATAACCCATGAAAAAGACTATATTTACCGGCGTGGGCACCGCTATTGTCACCCCAATGAACGCTGACGGCTCTATCAATTATGACGAGTTCGGCAAGCTGCTGGATTTCCAGGTGGAGAACGGCGCGGACGCGATAATCGTATGCGGCACCACCGGCGAGGCCTCTACCATGCCCGACGACGAGCATCTTGAGTGCATCGGCTATGCAATTAAGAGAGTTGCACACAGAGTTCCTGTTATTGCAGGCACCGGCGCTAACGATACCGCTCACGGCATCAGGCTTTCCGTTGCTGCTGAAAAGCTCGGCGCGGACGCGCTTCTGCAGGTGACGCCTTACTACAACAAGGCTTCCCAGAGAGGTCTGGTGAAGCACTTCACAGCCATTGCAAACAGCGTCAAGATACCGATAATCCTTTATAATGTTCCCAGCCGCACCGGCTGCAACATCTCCATCGATACATACAAGGAACTGGCAAAGGTTCCCAACATCGTTGCAACCAAGGAAGCAAGCGGAAATATGTCCCTTGCGGCTGAGATCGCTGCTTATACCGATCTTGATATCTATTCCGGCAACGACGACCAGCTGATGCCGATTCTTTCCCTTGGCGGCAAGGGCGTTATTTCGGTTACTTCCAACCTCATGCCCAGGGAGAAGCACGACGAGGTCGCACTCTTTAACGAGGGCAAGATTGCAGAAGCGCTGGCTATCCAGGCAAAGATACTGGCTTTCGAGAAGGCTCTGTTCATGGACGTGAACCCCATTCCCGTCAAGGAAGCTCTCAATATCATGGGCTTCAAGGCTGGCGAATGCAGACTTCCGCTGTGCTCTATGTCTGAGGAGCAGACAGCTAAGCTCAGAAGCGCAATGGAACCTCTCGGTCTGGTAGGAAAGATCAAGTAAATACACCGGGCGGAATTTAATTTTCCGCCCGATATACTACCTTGCAGCAATGCAAAAATCTGAAAGGAATTACAAATGACAGAAATAGCAATAACCGGCGCATGCGGCAGAATGGGCAGAGTTATCGCCGGGCTGGTAAAGGAACGTGCTGACTGCGAGATAATCGCGGGCGTTGACGTTGCCGGCGAACAGTACAGCGACTTCCCGATAGTGAAGAAAGTGTTCGATCTGCCGAAAAAGCCCGATGTTATCATTGATTTTTCACATCCGTCGGCATTGCCTGACCTGCTCAGCTACGGCAAGATGAACAACGTTCCTCTGGTTCTCGCGACCACAGGCTACACCGATGAGGAACGCGCGCAGATAACCGCTGCTTCCGCGCAGATACCGGTGTTCTTCACGTTCAACATGTCGCTGGGAATAAACCTGCTGGTGGAACTCGCACGTAAGGCGACGCAGATACTCGGCGGTCAGTTCGATATCGAGATAGTCGAGAAGCACCACAACCAGAAGAAGGACGCGCCCTCCGGCACTGCGATAATGATCGCAGAAGCAATAAACGAGGAACTCGGCGGCAAGGATCATTTCGTTTACGACCGCCACAGCGTCAGAAAGCCCCGCGACAAGGACGAGATAGGCATGCACGCAATACGCGGCGGCACCATCGTCGGCGAGCATGACATTATCTTTGCGGGACACGACGAGGTAATAACGCTGTCGCATTCCGCGCAGTCGAGGGAAGTATTCGCAAACGGCGCTGTAAACGCAGCGGTTTTCCTTGCAGGGAAGCCCGCGGGAATGTACGCTATGTCTGATCTTATCAAGGAGGCATAATATGAATATTACAGTTACAGAAAACGTATCCGCAGTGACATTTAACAATGTGCCGCTGTACAAGACCATCATGGAGGACACCCTGACCGCAGTGGCAGAGGCAGGCATCAATATTGACATGATCTCCATGACTGCGCCGACTTCCGAGCGTTTTGGTTTCGGCTTCACGCTGGACGATGACGATATGCCGAAACTCTTGACGGTGGTAAAGCACCTCAAGGAAAAGCACGACATCACCCCGATGATAAACAGCAGCAACCGCAAGATAGTCATCAAGACCGGTGAGATGGAAGCGCAGGCAGGCTTCGCGGCAAAGGTTTTCAACCTGCTCAACAAGATCGACGCTATGATACTCCTGATAACCACCGGCGTTGACGAAATCTCCGTGCTTATCCGCGAGAGCGATGGCGAGGCTGCAGAAGCTGGTCTGAGGGAGCTGTTCAAGTGAGCGTCCTGAATATCATTTCCACAGCCGCCGCAACTGCTGAAGCTTCCACATACGAAGCGACTATAAAGGACGCAGTTGACGACCTGGTGCAGCACCCTGAGGAAACTGCCTCGAAACTCGGCGAATTCTTTCAGAATATGTGGAATTCCATCATACACGAAATTCCGACCATAATCCTTGCGATTGTCGTACTGATACTCGGGCTCATCATCTGCAAGCTTGTCCTGAAAGTCCTGAGCAAGGGACTTGACCGCACAAGGCTCGACCTGACTGTAAATAACTTCGTCAAGCAGTGCTGCAAGATAGTGCTTTACGTGCTGCTTGTGACGATAGTGCTTTCCGTGCTGGGAATTCCGGCTACGTCGATAATCACAGTCATCGGTACTGCAGGCGTTGCGATAGGTCTTGCGCTGCAGAACAGCCTTTCCAATGTTGCAGGCGGTATTATGCTGCTGATAAACAAGCCGTTCAAAATCGGAGATTACATCATGGTTTCCGGCGTGAGCGGAACTGTAAAGCAGATAACGATACTGTATACCAGGCTGGATTCCGACTCCAACCAGGCGATATTTATACCAAACGGACAGGTTTCCGGTGCGGTTGTCACCAACAATAACACAAACGGCACGCGCCGCGTTGATCTGAAGTTCTCAATTAGCTACGAGGATGACTACCAGAAGGCGCGCGAGATAATTCTGCAGGTGCTCAGCCGCAACGAGAAGATACTCACGGACCCGGCGCCCACAGTACGCATGATAGAGCATGCCGCAAGTTCGATAAACATTGCAGTGCGCCCATGGTGTAAGGCAGCCGATTACTGGGAGGTGTACTTCTCAGTTATGGAGGAAATACGTGCGGCGTTCATTGCAGGCGGCATTTCAATACCGTTTGACCAGCTGGACGTACACGTTGTAAAAGAATAATTTCAAATGGCAGGAGCGATTTTCCTGCCATTTTTTCTGCTTGATCGTATTTCTGATGCATAATTATTCAAAAAACACTTGAACTAAATTCAAAAGTGTGGTATACTAAAATAGATATATTATGTTCCCTGAAACTAACAGGAGGTAAATATGGAAAAGAGATCAAACAAGCCGGTCGGCAGCATAAAAGTTTCCGACAGCGTTATCGTCAAGATGGCAGAACTGGCAACGGCTGAGATCGACGGTGTTTATTGCCGCGGTCAGGCGCCCGCGCCGTCTAATACAAGGTCAAAGGTGCTCGGTCCGGTGCGTGCAAGACTCGGTGCAGAAACAGCCGAGATACATGTTGACATCATCGTGCTTGAGGGTTACAATGCAGTGAATGTCGCTGAGAATGTACAGAAGAGCATAAAGTCCGCGATACAGAGCATGACAAATTTTACCGTGACTAAGGTGGACGTCAATGTCGCAGGCATAAAATTCAAGGAGAGCGCTGAATAAGCGCAGCAGGAGAGAATATGGAAGAAAAGCTTACAAGACGTGAAGTGCGCGAGGGCGCGTTTATTATACTTTATCAGATGATGTTCGGGCAGGAACTCGGAGAGATCATCGAGGCAGATGAGGAGTCGCTCGGTCTTGCCAGAAACCACGAAACGGACGCCATTGTAAAGGGTGTCATGGCGCACGACGAGGAACTCACCGCACTCATTGCAAAGTACAGCACCACAAGGTCTGTTGCGAGAATTTCCAAGGTGAACCTTGTGCTGATGAAGATCGCGATTTTCGAGATGAAGTATAACGACAAGGTGCCTGGAGCGGCGGCAATAAACGAGGCTGTCGAGCTTGGCAAGAAGTACGCCTACAAGCAGGATTGCAGCTTTATCAACGGCGTGCTGAACTCCTGCCTTGAGGAGATAGAGAATGACAGGGATTAAGCCCCCTGTAGTTTCCGTTACGCAGGTCAACCGCGTGGTGGGAATGCTCATAAAGGGCGACAGACGGCTCGCAAATGTCGCGGTGAGGGGGGAGATCTCCAATTTCACGCGGCATTACAAAACGGGTCATCTGTATTTCACGCTCAAGGATGAAAGTACGCAGCTTAAAGCCGTGATGTTTGCCGGCAATGCCGTCCACCTGGAATTTGACCCGGACAACGGCGACAAGGTGGTGTGCTACGGCGCGATAACCGTTTACGAGCCGAACGGCGTGTACCAGATTAACTGCTCGGATATGGAGCCGGACGGCGCAGGCGAGCAGGCAAAGGCGCTTGAGGAACTTAAAAAGCGCCTTGCGGCACAGGGGCTTTTCGACCAGAAGCGCCCGCTGCCGAAGCTTCCAAAATGCGTTGCCGTGATAACCTCCGCGGGAGGAGCGGCTCTGCAGGACGTGATAAACATCGTTTCCCGCAGGTGCCCGGTGGTGAAGCTGACAGTCATTCCGGCGAAAGTTCAGGGGGAGGGCGCCGACATTTCGGTCGCAGCCGCCCTTAACCGCGCGCAGGACACCGACGCCGACGTTATCATTTTCGGGCGCGGAGGAGGTTCCGCTGAGGACCTGAGCGCGTTCAATTCCGAGGTGGTCGCGCGGGCCGTGTATTCCAGCAGGATACCGACGATTTCTGCGGTGGGGCATGAAACTGATTTCAGCGTTGCCGACTTAGTCGCAGATATGAGGGCGCCCACGCCATCGGCTGCGGCTGAGCTTGCAGTCCCTGAGATCAGCGTTATTTCCGCGGCAATAGAGGGAACCATGGAGCAGATACGCGCAGGATATCTGAGGCGGCTTGCCGAGAGCGAGCGTTCCCTGGAGGCACAGATGGCGCTTATTTCGGCGCTTTCCCCGCGCAGCAGGCTGAATAACGCAGAACAGCGGCTGGATGAACTCACCGCGAGGATACGCACCGGCATGCATAATCGTCTGGACCGCGCGGAACAGTCCCTGAAAGCGACTGCCGGCGTTATTTCGGCGCTGGATCCTCTCGGCGTTATGGCAAGGGGATTTTCGCTGACGAGCAACGAAAATGGCATCGTTACTGCTTCATCGCAGCTGAGCGTCGGCGACAGCGTTACAGTGAAACTGTCCGAGGGTTCCGTTAAGGCAAGCGTTACTGAAATACTTTCGTAGAGGTAGAATATGGATTTTGAAAAGGCAATGGGCAGGTTGGCTGAAATATCCGCGAAAATGAGCGGCGGCGAGCTTTCCCTTGAGGACTCCATGAAGCTGTACGGCGAGGCTGCTCAGCTTACAAAGGAGTGCCGTGAATACATTCAGAAAGCACGTCTGCAGGTGGAAAAGCTGGAAGCGGCAGAGTGAACCGGAGGGGTTTAGTTGGATAAGGAAACAGTTAAGGAGCGGCTGCGAGATTACGCCGAAATGACGGAGCGCGCCATCGACCGTTACATTCCCGAGCGGGAGTGTCTGCAGAAAAACGTCATACTTGCGGCAAGGCACAGCCTGACAGCAGGCGGAAAGCGCCTGCGCCCGGCGCTGGTCATGGAATTCTGCCGCGTCTGCGGTGGAGAGCCGGAAAGTGCATTGCCGGTAGCGTGCGCGATAGAGATGATGCATACATTCTCGCTGATACACGACGACCTGCCGTGCATGGACAACGACGACATGCGTCGCGGGAAACCCAGCTGCCACAAGGCATTCGGAGAAGCCAACGCGCTTCTTGCCGGTGACGCGCTTGCGATACTCCCTGCGCAGGTAATTGCAGAAGCAGGAATAAAGGGCACGATAACGCAGTCCGCGGCGGTGAAAATAATTGCGCTGCTGGGCGAGCAGGCGGGCATTTTCGGCATGATAGGCGGTCAGGTTATCGACACCGAGAATGAGGGCAAAAAGCTCCCCGAAAACGTTCTGCTGGAGATGTACCGCATGAAAACCGGGGCGCTGCTGGAATTCTGCTGCCGCGCCGGAGTTATCACAGCCGGGGGCGGCGCTGACCTGCAGCTTGCCGCGGGGACTTACGCAAAGAAGCTGGGACTTGCGTTCCAGATAATAGACGATATCCTTGACATGACCGCTGATGAAAAGGTGCTGGGCAAGCCCGTCGGCAGCGACGCAGAAAGCGGAAAATACACGTACGCTGCCATAGTCGGACTTGAAAAGGCGAGGGCAGAGGCAGCGCGCCTTACAGACGAGGCGGTGCAGGCGCTTGGGGCGTTCAGCGACAGGGAATTCCTGACGGGGCTGACCATGTACCTGCTTGACAGAAAATACTGACGCCCGGAGGGAAGTTTGACAGATGAATATTTTTATGGCTAATCCGACGATAACCGTCGGGCTTATCTCGTTCGTTTCGGCGCAGATAATCAAGACAGCCCTTTACGCAATAAAGCAGAAGACGTTCAACCCCGAGCGCATTACCGGCGCAGGGGGAATGCCGTCCTCTCATTCGGCGCTTGTTGTTTCGGTCGCACTGTACCTGCTCCGGCTTGAGGGCTTCGGGAGCACTACGTTCGCGCTGTCGATGATGATGCTCGGCGTCGTTATTTACGACGCGCTCAGCGTGCGCTATAATGCCGGGCTCCACGGCAAGGAGCTGAATCGTCTGCGTAAGGTCATTGATGAAATGGACGACGAGATATCCAGGCTTGGCGGCGAGGAGCTCAAGGACGAGAAACTCGACGAAATGTCCGACCGCAAGGAATTCAAGGAGTTCCTCGGGCATAAGCCCATCGAGGTGCTTGCGGGCGCGCTGCTGGGAATACTCATAGCGATGGTATTTCCGCTGCCGCAGTAAATCCAGCTGCCATAATAAGGCTGTCGGAGGCAATGATGATACTTGACAATGATATAGATCACGAAAAGATATCCAAGATGACACTGCCGGAGCTTAAACAACTCTGCCGGGAAATGCGGCGCTGCATTCTGAACACCGTGACTGAAAACGGAGGACACCTGTCCTCCAACCTCGGCACGGTGGAACTGACGGCGGCGCTTCATTTTGTTTTTGACGTTAAGACAGACCGCATCGTCTGGGACGTAGGTCACCAGGCTTACGCGCACAAACTGCTGACGGGGCGTTACGACCAGTTCAGCACGCTGCGCAGCAAGGGCGGTATTTCCGGGTTCACCAGGCGCAGCGAGTCGCAGGCGGACGCGTTCATCTCAGGGCACAGCAGCACGTCCATTTCTGCCGCGTACGGTATTGCCAGCGCCATGAGGCTGCAGGGTAAGCACGGCAGCGTTGCCGCAGTAATAGGCGACGGCGCGCTCACCGGCGGAATGGCGTACGAGGGGCTGAACAACGCGGGCAAGAGCCGTGCGCCGCTGGTGGTAGTCCTGAACGACAACGGAATGTCCATTTCCAAGAGCACCGGCGCGCTGGCAAGGTACCTTGCGCATATACGTTCCACGAGGAAGTATTATTGCGCCAAGGAGCATGTGAAATCCGTGCTCTCTGCGGTCCCGATAGTCGGCGACAAGCTGGAGAAAACTATCCGCACCGCAAAGGGACTGATAAAGGACGCGATCTACGACAGCAGCAACATGTTCGAGAATTTCGGCTTTCAGTACATCGGTCCGGTGAACGGGCACGACCTTGAGGACCTGATAGAAGCGCTTTCAGTCGCAAAGATAATGCGCAGACCCTGCGTGGTGCATGTTTTCACCACCAAGGGGAAGGGCTGGCACCCCGCTGAGGACAATCCGGGTGAATACCACGCGGTGTCAAAGAAATCGACTGCGGCAGGACTGAGTTTCAGCGAGGTTTTCGGCAGGGAACTTGAGCGGCTCGGGAAGTCGGACAGCCGTATCTGCGGCATTACCGCGGCTATGAAATACGCAACGGGCATGAATTATTTCTGCAGTTCCTGCGGGGAGCGGTATTTTGACGTCGGCATTGCGGAACAGCACGCGGTGACGTTCGCGGCTGGGCTTGCGGTAGAGGGAATGCTGCCGGTTTTCGCGGTGTATTCCACATTCCTGCAGCGCGGTTTCGACCAGGTGGTGCACGACTGCGCCATTGAAAAAACGCATGTGGTGCTTGCCATTGACCGTGCGGGATTTACCGGAGAGGACGGCGAAACGCACCAGGGCATTTTCGACGCTTCCATGCTGTCGATGATACCGAATACTACGGTGTATTCCCCCGCGAATTTCGAGGAACTGCGCATGTGCATGAGCCAGGCGCTTTACAACACTGAGGGCGTGGTCGCTGTGCGCTATCCCAAGGGTGGCGAACCGGCTGCGGATATCAGACCCGGCACGGAATACGACCATTCCGGCAGGCACGGCAGTACGCTTGCGGTAAGCTACGGCAGGCTTTCCGGGGAAATGACGCGCGCTTCGCGGGAGGCTTCTTTAAAGGGCGCACCGGTGGACTGGCTCCGGTTGGTGAAGATAACCCCGCTGCCCGAGGAAGCGCTGGAAAAGGCGCTGGAATACGACCGCATAGTGTTCTTTGAAGAGGGAATACTGCGCGGTGGAATTGCGGAGCAGTTCGGGGCAGCGCTGCTCAAGCGCGGTTACGCGGGGAGTTTTGAGGCAGTCGGCGCGGACGGCAGATTTGTCCCGGCAGGGACGGTGCAGGAGCAGCTTGAGATGTTCGGGCTCGACCGTGCTTCAATGACGGAGCGGCTTGAAAGCAACTGATGGAGGAACTATGCGGCTTGATGTTTATTTAACTGAAAACGGAATGTGCAAAAGCCGCACGGCAGCGCAGTCCCTTATAAAGAGCGGCGGCGTGTCGCTGAATGGAAAGGCGTGCGCCAAGCCCTCCCAGGAGGTCGCGGAAGCGGATAAGGTTGAAATCACCGTCGAGCAGCTCCGTTACGCTGGCAGGGGAGGACTGAAGCTGGAAGCGGCGCTGGAGCAATTCCGGCTGGATATTACCGGCGCCGAGTGTATCGACATCGGCTCTTCCACCGGAGGTTTCACGGACTGCATGCTCCAGCACGGCGCAGCCAAAGTCTATGCCGTGGACGTCGGGCGCGACCAGCTGGTGGATTTCCTGCGCAGTGACCCGCGGGTGGTTTCCATGGAGCAGACCGATATACGTACAGCGGAGCTTCCGCAGGTGGATTTTATCGGCACTGATGTTTCGTTTATTTCGCTGAAACTCATTCTTCCGCATATCTTCCGGCTGCTGAAAAGCGGAGGGCGCGCAGTGGCGCTAATAAAGCCGCAGTTTGAAGCGGGAAAGGCTAATCTCAGCAAAAAGGGGATAGTCCGCGATGAGCGCGTGCGGCTGAAAATACGCGATGATATCGCGGGATTTGCGCGGGGCTGCGGATTTGCGGTGTCAGGCATGGCGCCGTCCCCGATAACCGGTGGGGACGGAAACGTGGAGTATCTGATGTGTCTGGAAAAGGGCTGATATCATGAACAAGAATACCGAAAAACGCGTTATAATTTCATACAACCGCAGGGACAGGAATTCCGTCAGGATAGCCGAGGACATCTGCGCGGAGCTTACTGCCGCCGGCATCACGCCGCTTTCGCTGAAATACGACGACGGCAGCACGGGGGGACTTAACGGCGCGCAGTCCACGGAAAGCGGAGAGGGCTGCTTTTGCATGATAACCGTCGGCGGCGACGGCTCGATAATCTCCCACGGAAAGCTTGCGGCTGTCTGGGGAATTCCGCTGCTGGGCGTGAACACCGGGCGGCTGGGCTTTATGGCAAATCTGGAGCCGTCGGAGATAAAGCGCATTCCCGGGATAATTCTGGGGGAATTCCGCGTCAGCAGGCGCATGATGATGTCTGTGGAAGTCAGCTATGCCAACGGTGGAATGCTCCATCAGAACACGCTGAATGACGTCGTTGTTTCCCGCGACAGCAAGTCAAAGCTGCCGGAATTCTGCGTGTACTGCGGAGAAACCGAGGTTTCCCGGCTGCGAGCGGACGGAGTGATTTTCAGCACGCCCACCGGGTCCACGGCATATTCGCTTTCGGCAGGCGGGCCGATAATCGACCCCGCTATGAAGTGCATAGAGTACACTGCATTATGCCCGCATTCCCTGTTTTCGCGCCCCATGCTTTTTTCAGCGGAGCGCACGGTGCAGCTGCGGGTGAATTCCTATCAGGACAGCCGCGTGACGATAAGTTTCGACGGGGACAGCGGTTATCCTTTTGGCGATGGCGACGTGCTGACGATGCGCTCCGGTGGGCCGGACCTCATGCTGATAGAAACCGGAGAGGGATTTTTCGGCTCAGTCAACCGCAAGCTTATGCAGCCGCTGCGATGAATATTTTTGTGGGATTTCGGAGGTTGAGATGGTACAGTGCTATGATGATTTTTGCAGAGAACTGCTGAATGCAGGCTTTTCCCTTGGGGGCGGCAGCGACAAGGGAATATACGCGGTAGTCCCCTTCGACTGGACTGAGCAGCCAGCAGGCACCCCTGTCCGCTGGCACACCGGCGACCCCGAAACAGACCCGTGGGAATGGCGCATGCGCGTACTGGAGGAGCGCAGCGACATCGCGTATGCCAAGGTGTTTTTCCGGTCGAGCGGGTACATCACAGAGGAATGGTACCCGTACTTCCTCGCGGTGCGCAGGCAGGGCATGTCCTTTGAAGAAGCCTGGGAAGAGGGGCGCGTATCAGAGCTTTCGCGGCGCATATACAATGCCGTGCAGGAAAACGGACGCGTGCCGATGCATGAGATAAAGCGGCTCGCGGGGCTTCGCGATGAAACCTCAGCGCACATAGAAAAGGCGATGACGGATCTGCAGATGGGCATGTTCCTGACGATATGCGGCAGGCAGCAGAAGCGCAACGCATACGGTGAACTTTACGGCTGGAGCAGCACTGTTTTCTGCACCCCTGAGGAATTCTGGCACCGTGAATTCGACGACCTGCCAGACTGCGACCAGGCGATACAGAAGATATGCGCCAGAGTTTCGCAGCTTAATCCGTCGGCGCAGGAGCGCAGAATAAGGAAGTTCATTTACGGCTGAGAGGTACGTTATGGATAAGAAACAGCGGCAGCGCATAATACTCAAGATAATCTCGTCACAGGAAGTCGAGACCCAGGAGCAGCTGGGTGAACTGCTTGAAGAAGCCGGCTGCCCGACGACCCAGGCGACGATATCCCGCGATATGCGGGAACTCAAGATACGCAAGGGAGTTTCCGGCGACGGCGTGAACTGCTATTATTCCCCGGAGTGTGAAAATCCCCCCGAATACAGCAGCGTGTTTGCGCAGGCAGTATTATCACTGGATTATGCCTTGAACACCGTGGTGATAAAGTGCCGCGCGGGGCTTGCCAATGCGGCATGCGTGGTTCTCGACGAACAGGACCTTGGCTTTGTCGTGGGGACTATCGCCGGGGACGACACGATATTTGTCCTCACAAGAACTGAAAACCATGCTGTGCAGCTGATGGAGCTGCTCAGAAAGATGATGACCAGATAAGGAGAATGACGGTTGTTACGGGAGCTTTCGATTGAAAATCTTGCGGTAATAGAAAAAGCGTCGGTGGAATTCGGCAGCAGATTTAACGTGTTCACCGGTGAAACGGGCGCCGGTAAGAGTGTTATCATCGGTGGAATAAACGCGGTGCTCGGCGGCAGGACTACAAAGGATATCGTCCGCAGCGGGGCGCCTAAGGCAGTCGTTTCCGCGCTGTTTGACGATATTTCCGACCGCGTGAAGTCCAAGCTGAACGAGCTGGGTTTTTCCGCAGAGGACGGGGAACTTGTGCTCATGCGCGAGATAACGGCCGAGGGAAAGAGCAGCGCCCGCATAAACGGCAGAGCGGCTACGGCTGCTATGCTGCGCGAGGTAGGCGAGCTGCTGGTGGATATCCACGGACAGCATGAGAACCGCATTCTCATGGACACTGACAATCAGCGTCAGATACTTGACAGCTATGGGGAACTTTCCGGCGCGCTGGAGGAATACCGCGGGGAATTCCGCAGGTTTTCGAAACTTTCCCGCAAACTGAAGGAACTCCAGGAGGAGAACCGCAATCGTGAATTACGCACGGCGCAGCTTACCGCCATCGCTGAGGAACTCGCGGAACTTGACCTTGAACACGGCGAGGGCGAGCGGCTCGAGGAGGAACTCCAGAAACTGCGCAATACCGCGAAGATACAGGGCGCGCTGTTCACCGCGAACAGCCTGCTCAACGGTGAGGAAAATCCCGGGGCGATAGACCTGGTGCGGCAGTCGATGAGTTCGCTGGCAGTAGCGGGGGCGGTGCTTCCCGAGGCGGACGTGCTGTTCCGCAGGCTGGAGGAAATCCTGCCGGAGCTTGAGGACATAAGCGGCGAAGCGGCTTCTATGGCGTTCAGCACCGACGACGCCGAGGAACGTGAAGCCGACCTGGAGGACAGAGTTTCCGCGATGAAGCACGCCTGCCGCAAGTACAACATGGACGCCGACCAGCTTGTGGATTACCTTGAGGACTGCCGCAGGGAACTGTCGCAGCTTTCCGGGCTGGACGGCGAGATAGAGCGCCTTTCCGAGGAGAAGCACGAGCTTGCCGGGCATGTCAAGCGTCTTGCGGAGGAAATAAGCGAACGCCGTCGCGAGGCTTCCCAAAAGCTTTCCGCTGAAATATGCGAGGTGCTGAAATTCCTGAATATGCCGAACGTAACGCTGAGTTTTGACGTGCGCCCTGACAAGATAACGATAAACGGCATGGACGAGGTGGAGATACTTATTTCCGCAAACGCCGGCGAGAATCCAAAGCCGCTCAACAAGACGGCAAGCGGCGGTGAGCTTTCCCGCGTTATGCTGGCGATAAAGAGCGTCATGGCGGAGGGCGACGATATCCCGACGATGATATTCGACGAGGTTGACGCTGGCATAAGCGGAAGAACAGCCGCAAAGGTAGGCGTCAAACTTGCGCAGACTGCCGAGAAGCGCCAGGTTCTGTGCATCACGCATCTTGCGCAGATAGCGGCGCTGGCGCAGACCCATATGCTCATTGAGAAGCAGACTGACGACAAGCGCACCTACACCCGCATAATCCCGCTGGACCACGAGGGAAGAAAGCAGGAACTCGCGCGCATAATGGACGGAGGGCTTACTGAAAGCGGACTGAAGGCGGCTGAAGAAATGCTCGACCGCCATTAATGGAGGACAGCTCATGAAATCCGGATTTCAGCATTTTATGGAAAAAGGCGCTCTGGCGTTCCTGGCACTGTCGATGATATTTCTTGTCTGCTGGCTGGTCTGGGGACATGGAGTATTTCTCACATTGCTGATAACGTTTGCGACGTTCTTTTACCACTTTGCGGTTCGTCTGGCTGTGGGAGCGGCTGTAGACAGAATTACCGCACACGGTGTGAATTATAACGCTGCGTGGTTCAGACAAAGCAGGGCAGAGGCGAAGCTTTACTGGCTGCTGAAAGTCCACAGCTGGAAAGTGAAACTGCCGACATATGTCCCCGGGAGTTTCTCGCTGAAAGAGAACACACTGGAGAAGGTCGTCTGCAACATGTGCTGCGCTGAAATCGTCCATGAGGTGAATGTGGCTGTAAGCTTTGTGCCGGTGGTGCTGAGCGTTGTGATTCCGGCGCTGCGCAGCACTGTCCTGGTATTTGTGCTGACTTCCGTGGCGGTTGCGATATTTGATATGCTGTTTGTGATAATACAGCGGTATAATCGACCGAGAATGCTGAAACTCATGCGGCACAGACAGAATAAAAGCACACAGTGATGTCAAACTAACAACAGACTGAAAGGAGAAACATCATGAAGAAGAAAATCACTGAATTCATATATTCTCATCGTGAAGAAATGTTTGAGATAATACGCCAGCTGGTGGAAATACCAAGCGTAAGGGGCGAGGCTGAGCCGGGCGCACCGTTTGGCGCAGAACCGCGAAGAGCGCTTGATAAAATGCTGCAGATCTGCCGTGAACACGGGCTTGTGACAAGCGTTCATGACGACGTGATGGGTACTGCGGATTATTCCCCCTGCGGAAATATCGGGCTGGGTATTCTGTGCCACCTCGACGTTGTGCCTGCAGAACCCCTCAACTGGACCTGCCCTCCATTTCAGCTGACCAGGACCAGCGGGAAGCTCCTTGGCAGAGGCGTTATAGACGACAAGGGACCATGTGCTGCGGCGCTCATGGCATTGTATTGCGTAAAGGAACTCGGCATTCCGCTTAAAAAGGGCGTTCGTCTGCTGTTCGGCACGGACGAGGAGAACGGCTCTGGCGACCTGGAAATTTACCTGCGCAATAACAAGCTGCCCCCCATGGTGTTTACGCCCGACGGCTGCTTCCCGGTAATAAACATCGAAAAGGGAATGATACGCGCCGACATCACCGGAAGCTGCGAGCCTGGCAAAGTGGTGTATTTCGACGGTGGAAGCATTCCGAATGCGGTACCGGATAAGGCGGCTGCGGCTGTGCGCGGTATCAGCTATGACGAAGTACGCGCGGCAATACAGGCAAACTGCACCGGCGCAGTGATAACAGCGGAAGCAGCGGAAAACGGCGATATAGTTATTCATAGCTCCGGCAGGTCTGCGCACGCTTCCACTCCCCAGGCAGGAATAAACGCGCTGACCGCACTCATCGCGCTTCTCAACAGGTTTCCGCTTGAGGGAAAGGAGCGTGAGATTTTCAGCGGGCTGAAGCGTATGTTTCCATTCGGTGAAACTGACGGGAAGTCCGCTTCGCTGAAAATAAAGGACGAGCAGTCCGGCGAACTGACGCTTGCTTTCAGCAAATTCTCGCTCAGGGACGGGAAAATCAGCGGCTGCGTCGATATACGCTATCCCGTTTCCGCGGCGCTTGAGGACGTAGTGGCGCGCCTTTCCGCAGCGCTGGAGCATGCGGGCGTGCACTATGTAAAAGGCATCGAGGAGCAGCCGCACTGCGTTCCCGAGGACAGCGAGTTTGTTCAGAAGCTTCTGCGTGTTTACAGCGAGGTCGAGGGCGAACCCGGAAAGTGCATAGCCATCGGTGGCGGAACGTACGTACACACAGTCGATGGCGGCGTTGCATTCGGCGTGGAACGCGGCGACACGGATTATCACATGCATGGCAACGACGAGTTCATCACCGAGGACGAACTGCTGAAGGACGCGGTCCTGTTTGCGTGCGCCATAGCGGACATATGCGGATAAAGAAATGAGGAGCGGCATTCACCGCTCCTTTCGTCTTATTCCGCAGGCATTTTCTTTATTCCGAATACGGCTCTCAGAATTCCGGCGAATAGCTTCGGGCTTTTTAGTACGACTATTTTCATATGTACGCTCCTTTCAGTCAGCATTTTAGCAGGAATATACCGGAAACGATAAGCACTGCGGCGACGGTGAAAAGCAGTACCTTTATCGAAAAGAACGATATGCACATCAGCGCCGCAAGGAATGCCGCGACCGCCAGTATCACTCCCGATCCGCAGTTTTTCTTGCGTCTGCGTGGTCTTCTCATGCCGTCACCCCCTCGTTTCTCTGCCTTATATTATTCCTGAGTGCGGGGAATGGTTACAGATTTGCAATAAATATGCGCAGCTGATGTCAGAGCAGTTACAAATCAATTACATTTTTGTAACAATTATTGACAGACGGAATTGTTTGATATATAATGTGAACAACAGGATAGCTTCGAGCTTGAAAGGAGTGGCATTATATGAAAAGAAATCTTATATCATACGCGCTTATCATTTCCGCTATTATGCTTACTGGCTGCAGCGGAAGCAACGAACCCACGAGTTCAGACAGCAGCACGGCGTCGCAGAATTCCAGCGTAACTGAAAACGCTACCTCAGCGGCGACAGCAGAAGCTTCTGTGCCGGAAAGCGGTGTGACTTCCGAAGCGGCACTGCCTACAGTCACGCTTCAATGCCCACTGGACCTTGACGGAACCACGCTTGATCTGTCAAAACTGGATTACAGCTCATATGGCGGTGCTAGGTACTATGTTTTCCATGGGTTCGCATGGTTTGCCCACCCCACCGGAAAGGCAGTCGTCACCACAGACGGAACTGAGCCACAGCCCATAGAATACACGCTGCCTGAATTCACGCGCAGGGAAGTTGGAAATCAATTTGACGGTCTGACCCTGATTTCCGCAGACACTGAAGTTGATATCACCGACGACGGCGAGAGTTTCTTCAACGGCTGCAGCGCTGCGTTTGAGGGAACTTCCGAAATAACGGGGTACGCTTTTATTCAGCAGGAAGAAGACTACATGATGCCCAAGGGCACGATTTTCTTCATGCCCGAAGAGGGCGGCTGCAGCCTGCCGGTAATATACACAGCGTACAGCACCCTGACAACACCAATGTTCTACAATGACATTGGCTGGGGTAATGAATATAATCGGCAGTTTGATTTAGGCAATATAAGTGATTACGCCGACGCTGAATGGCTGTCGCAGCTTCCTGCCGACGGCACCCCGGTGAGAATCACCGCTACGGTAAGCGATATAAAAATGTCGTGCTATCGAGATTCGCATAAAAGCGGAAATGGCTGGCTCAGCTGCAGTATCGATTCTCTTGAACTGGCATAACATTCACGCATAAAATGGTTTGTCCCGGGAGTAACCACTCTCGGGACATTTTGCACAAAAAACACTTTAAAAGTTTGTTGAGTATGTTAATTTACAAATTAGCTAAAATGACTTAAAATAATATTATACATATTTAATAAGTAATTGCCGGATAATGGTATGAAAGGATAAAATAATGACAAAAAAAGCCGTGACCATGAGCGATATAGCAAAAGCGATGAACGTCAGCACAGTCACCGTATCCAAGGCGCTTGGCGACCGTGACGGCGTGAGTGCCGAGCTGCGCGAGAGAATAAAGCAGAAAGCCACTGAAATGGGCTACCGCGTTCACGCAGGCGCTCACGGCACGAAGGACGGGCTGACTTACAATATCGGGATAATCGTAGCCAAGCACTTTATCAGCGACGCAAGTTCATTCTACTGGATAGTGTATCGTTACATCGTGGAACTCCTCCAGAAGCAGAACTATTACGGAATGCTGGAGGTCGTGAACGACCACAGCGGCATTATCGAGGAAATACCGAATTCCGTTCTTGACCACAAGGTCGATGGTCTGATAGTCCTGGGGCAGCTTTCCGACGAGTATATTGCAAGGCTCATGTCGCACCAGCTGCCGACTGTTTTCCTGGATTTCTACGGCAGCCGCGAGGACGCTGACGCGGTTCTTTCCGACAGCTTCTACGGCGCTTATATGCTGACGAGCCACCTTATCGAGAACGGGCATCGCCGCATAGGATTCCTCGGGAGCATAAGTTCGACAAGTTCCATTCAGGACAGATATCTTGGCTATTACAAGGCGCTGCTGGAAAACCGCATTCCGCTGCGTTCAGACTGGGTGATTGGCGACCGTTCCAACGAGAGCGATATTTTCCCGGAATTTGCGCTGCCGAGCGAAATGCCCACCGCATTCGTCTGCAACTGCGACGAAACCGCATACAAGCTTGTAAATCAGCTGAAGAACGCGGGATATTCCATTCCCGATGATATTTCGGTAGTGGGATACGATAATCATATATATTCTACCATATGCAACCCGCGCCTTACGACGATTGACGTAAACAGCAGGGTGATGAGTACCGAGGCTGTGGATATTATCCTGCACAAGATACGCGATGGAAACTATCGCCGCGGCAGGACGCTCGTAACCGGAAAGTTAATCCGGCGCGAGAGCGTAAAGAAACTCACACAGGAATAAAAAAAACGCCCCTCTTACTTTCGTAGGAGGGGCGTTTGTATATCAGCGCTTGAGGCTTTCCAGTATCTTGTTTGTGTGGAGATCGTCCTTATTCTGTCCGGGAACAGGATCAGGAGTAGTTACGTACATGTGCCCGTCTTTGATGAGCGAAGTTATCGCCAGGAACTCCGTGCCGATGCGTTTCGCAATTTCCTCTTCGGGGAACATGCACATCTTTGTCGCACAAAGCGCGCTTATTCCGTAGGTGTAAGTCCACATGTGCTCGAACAGAACCTTTGCCTGCTCTGCGTCAAGACCGTAATCACGCATGATGACCCTGATGCATATCTCTTCAGATTCACCAAGACTGCCGAAGAAAGAGCCTGGGTTAACGGGCTTCTTGTTTTCAGTCATGAAAATCAGCTGGAACAGCTTTGGCTCTCTTATTGCGAATCTGACCATTCTGATGCCGGCTTCCTTAAAAGCCGGGGTGAAATCCTCGATTTCACGTATATAGCTGTTGAAACGCTCCGTTGCGGCTTCATGCACCAGCTCAATGACCTCGTCCATGCTCTTGAATACCGTGAAGATCGGGCGTGCCGAACTTCCGAGCCATTCGCCGAGATTGCGCGTGGTGAGGAACTCGATGCCCTTTTCGCTGACGAGTTCAAGCGCTCCGTTCACGATTTCTTCTTTTGTAAATTTAGGTTTTGGCGGCATAATGCTACCTCCTTGAAAAACTAGATAAGACAACGCGGAAGTTTGCTTTGGTTAATATATATAATTGACGCTTTCGCTCCGCTTATTATATCATGCTTTGTAGAATTATTCAATAGATTTTCCAATTTATATAAAACGGAGTGATATATCAAAATCATATAGCAAATATACGGCAAAGATTATCCGAGTCTTGTTTCACACAGATCAGCATCTTGTGCCGTAAGCGCGGTATTTGCAGGTATCCTTGGCGTTGCAGTCCTCGCAGCTGCGTCGCTTCTTTTCAAGCTCACCGCGGAAAAGCCCCACCACGCCGATGATGGTTTTCCTGGGCGTGAGCATATTCGTAGCCGTGCAGCAGACGCCGATCTTTCTCACTGCGTCAACGGAAGCAATGAGCAGCGGCGCGCATTCGATCGGGAAGTCGCCGTATCCTGCGCCGTAGCACCATGTGGTGCTATATCCGGGCATATTCGCGAGGATATCCTGGCGCGCGTTTTCGTTGACCTGTTCGATCATGGCATTAGCCAGCGCGTCGGTGATCACAGCCTTCATGGAGTCCGAAACGTCCAGCTTTTTGAGGTATCTGTCAGTATCGGAAGAAAGAGTGGAGCACAGCACAGCCGCCTTGTCGCAGCCGCGCAGATGTTCAGCGATGTCCTTTCCCTCAAGCATGAAATCGCAGTCGGAGAGGTAAAGCTCGTGCCCGCTCCTGATTATGCTGAATACGCGCCATACATACTGCGGTCTGGCTTCCTTGAGTAATTCCTGCTCGCATTCGTCGATAACGGCGCTGATACGGGCGTCAGGCTCTTCCGTGTAGCCCATGTAGCGCAGTGCTTCAGCACGGTTTATCTGGGTTATTTCACTTGTCACAGCGTATCACCTTTTCTATGCTTTCACTGATTTTTCTTGCAACGTAAGGGTTGTTCATGGTGTAGAGGTGTATTCCGTCCACGCCCTGGGCAATCAGGTCGATTATCTGGTCAACTGCATAAGCGATACCGGCGTCGCGCATTGCTTCGGGGTTATCGCCGTAGCGGTTGATCATCTTCGTGAATTTCAGGGGCAGGCTGGCGCCGCACATGGTCACCATTCTCTGGACGGATTTTGCGTTCGTGCAGGGCATGATACCGGCTTCTATCGGTACGTTGATACCCGCAATGCGCGCTTTTTCCAGGAAGTTGATGAACGAGCCGTTATCGAAGAACAGCTGCGATATCAGGTGGGAAGCGCCTGCGTCCACCTTTTTCTTGAGGTTATGTATGTCGTCCACCATGCTGGCGCATTCCGGGTGAACCTCGGGGTAGCAGCCGCCGGAAAACGACAGGTTTGAGCGCGGCTTCATGTATTCGATGAGGTCGCTTGCATGAAGGAATTCGTGCTTCGGCGGGATATTCGGGTTTATGTCTCCGCGCAGCGCGAGTACATTCTCGACGCCGTTTGCTTCGAGTTCCTTTATCTTCTCATCAATATCCGCATGGGTGGAATTGACGCAGGTGAGGTGCGCGATGGACTCGGTACGGCAGTGTTCCTTTATTCTCCTTACGAGGTCTATCGTGGAAGCACCCGCAGCGGTTCCACCTGCGCCGTATGTGACGCTGATGAAATCAGGGTGCAGGTCGCCAAGCTGTTCCAGCGTGTCGTAAATTACGGAAACATCGTTGTCCTTTTTCGGTGGGAAAACCTCGAAAGAGAACACGGTGTGCCCGTCCTTGAATAACTCAGGTATTTTCATCTGTATCTCCGATCAGTTTTCTGCAAGGTATTTTTTGAGTGCCTCTGCGATCTGTGCAGGACATGATGTGGGCTTGCTGCCGCAGGTTATGCCCTCAAGACGGTCGATGACGTCCTGGAGCTTCATGCCGACAACAAGGGAACCGATGCCTTTTAGGTTGCCGTTGCAGCCGCCTATTACCTCGAGAGACTTTATAACGCCGTCCTCGATATCGAAAACCATTTTGCGGGAGCATACGCCCCTGGGAATATATTCGTAAGTCATTTTTATACCACCTTGATTTTATTATTTTCCGCTTTTGAGCCATTCGTCAGCCACTGCGTCTGCAACGGCGTCCGCAACGGATTTATCCAGCGCGCTGGGGATTATATAGTCCACGGAAAGCTTGTCGTCAGTAACCAGGGCTGCGATAGCGTGGGCAGCTGCGAGCTTCATTTCCTCGGTGATAGCCTTTGCGCGTACCTTCAGCGCGCCCTTGAACACACCCGGGAATACCAGTACGTTATTTATCTGGTTGGGGTAGTCGCTTCTGCCGGTGCCGACGATGTAGGCGCCGCTCTGCTTTGCGAGGTCGTAGGTTATCTCGGGCTCGGGGTTTGCCATCGGGAAAAGCACGGGCTTTTCAGCCATGGACTGTATCATCTCGGGTGTAACGAGGTTCGGCTTGGAAACGCCGACGAATGCGTCCGCACCCTTGAGTGCGTCAGCGAGGCTGCCCTTGATGTTGCGCTTGTTGGTGAGCTTAGCCATCTCAGCATGGGCAGGATTTGAGTATTCCTCATCGCGGTTGATGATTCCGCAGAGGTCTACCATTATAAGGTCGCCTACGCCGAGCTTCAGCAGGAACTTGCCGATAGCGATACCGGCAGAACCGGCGCCGTTGATGACTACGGTGATATCGGAAAGCTTCTTGCCTGCAAGCTTTATTGCGTTTATCATAGCTGCGCCGACAACGATAGCGGTTCCGTGCTGGTCGTCGTGGAATACCGGGATATCCAGTCTTTCCTTGAGCTTTGCTTCGATCTCAAAGCAGCGGGGAGCGGAGATGTCTTCCAGGTTTATTCCACCGAAGCTGTCGGAAATAAGTTCGATGGTTCTAACTATCTCGTCGGGGTCCTTGCTCTTAACGCAGAGAGGGAATGCGTCAACGCCGCCGAATTCCTTGAAAAGGCAGCACTTTCCCTCCATTACGGGCATTCCCGCAAGACCACCGATGTCGCCAAGACCCAGCACAGCCGTGCCGTCGGTGATGACTGCAACGAGATTGCTGCGGCGCGTCAGCTTGTAGGAAAGGTCGGGGTCCTTTGCGATCTCAAGGCAGGGCTGCGCAACGCCGGGGGTATACGCAAGGGAGAGATCCTCGCGGGTGTTGATGGGCGCGCGGGATACTACCTCGATTTTTCCACCCCATTCATAGTGCTTCTGTAATGCTTTTTCTTTGATATCCATGTTGTTTCCCTCTTAAATATGTATTTATGCTTTACCCTTATGGGTGATTATCCTGTTCAGCGAGTCCTCGGGGGTCGTGTTTGAGCCGATCTGTATCGCATAGTGGTTATAGAACCCGTGGAAGTCCGAGCCTCCCGTTACCAGAAGACCGTTTGCCGAAGCGATTTCCTGCAGTTCCTTGCGGTAGTTTTCATCGGCGCTCTGGTGCCATACCTCGACGCCGTCTATCTCGTGCTTTGCTGCGAGCTCCTCAAGGAGCGCGGCGCTGTCGTATACTTTAGGGTGCGCCATGACTGAGATACCGCCGGAAGCGCGTATCAGCGTGGTCACGAAGTGCACGTCCGGGTAGAAGTCAGCTTCGGAAGCGACTTCCGCAGCGCATATGCCCTCGTTTACGTCGAAAATGGAGTCGTAAACGTCGCCGTAAAGTTCGGTGGTGTAGCCGTAATCCATCAGGGCGTGCATGATGTGGCATTTGTATATTGCCTTGCTCCCCGCGGAATAGCGCAGAATGCTCTCAAGCGTGATGGGGTATTTGTCCAGAACCTTGACCGCCATTTTCTTGCCCAGTTCCATTCTGCCGGTGGAAGTGCGCAGGCAGAGTCCCTCGAGCCTGTCTGGCTTTGCGGGCATGTAGCACAGGATATGTACCTTTTTCTTGCGGTCGTTGTCGAACGCGGAGAATTCCACGGCAGGGATAACATTCACGTTATAGCGCTTCCCCAGTACCGCTGAGCGGGAAAGGGAAGCCAGGCTGTCATGATCGGTGATCGCAAGGCAGCGGACGTCGTTTCTGTCCGCCTGACGGATAACGTCGGAAATACCGAGAGAGCCGTCGGAAATAGTCGTGTGGCAATGCAGATCTGCTTTCATTTAGTCACCTCGTCTGTATATAGATCCGGCTCAGCCGGAGATCAGGGACGTTATGGCGTGTAATGCAGCCGTCAGTAAAACAGCACATACACCAATTTATATTATACCACTTCTGCGGATTTAATGCAAGTGTTTTTTATGATTTTACATGAAATACGCTGTTTGGCACCATATATGGACATTGCCAGCTGAGTTTCCTGCAAAATATACGTTTATGTGAATTTTATTCATTGCAAAAAATGCTGCGAACCTCTTGAATTTTCAGACCGAGTATGATATAATATTTGTGATTGTTCAGGAAGAAGTGTGAAAAGACACCGACATATTCCTGATTTAAAGCTTTAAAGTAAAGAACAACAGGAGGAAAATCTCATGGCAGACATTCAGAAGCTTTATGACCTGTGGCTCGCTAAGGCAGTCGCTGACCCCGACCTCAAGAAGGAACTTGAGAGCGTAAAGGACGACGAGGACGGCAAGAACGATCGTTTCTACCGCGACCTTGAGTTCGGCACCGGTGGACTTCGCGGCGTTATCGGCGCAGGCACTAACAGAATGAACATATATACCGTAAAGAAAGCTACTCAGGGTCTTGCTGAGTACATTCTCGCAAGCGGTGAGAAGAAGGCAGTGGCTATCTCTTACGACAGCCGCATCAAGTCCGATTACTTCTCCAAGGGCACTGCAGAGGTGCTCGCTGCTAACGGCATCAAGGTTTATATTTACAGGGAACTTATGCCCACCCCCATGCTGTCCTGGGCGGTAAGAGCGCTGGACTGCGGCGCAGGCGTTATGGTGACTGCAAGCCACAATCCCGCTAAGTACAACGGCTACAAGGTATATGGCAACGACGGCTGCCAGCTTACTCTCGAGGCTGCCGAGGCTGTTCTCTCCAAGATAAACAATATCGATATCTTCGAGGGCATCAAGTCCGTTGATTTCGACAAGGCTGTTGCTGACGGCATGATCAGCTTCATCGGCGATGATGTTATCGACGCTTACATCGCAAAGGTCAAGGAGCAGGGTCTGCATACCGACCTGGTTGCTTCCAGCGGTCTGAAGGTAGTTTACACACCTCTTAACGGTACAGGCAACAAGCCCGTTCGCCGCATTCTCAGGGAGATCGGCGTAAAGGACGTTGTAGTTGTTCCCGAGCAGGAGAACCCTGACGGAAACTTCCCGACCTGCCCGTTCCCGAACCCCGAGATCAAGGAGGCACTTGCCGTAGGTCTGAAGCTTTGCGAGACCGAGAAGCCTGACCTGCTGCTCGCTACCGACCCTGACTGTGACCGTGTAGGTATCGCAGTTCCCGACGGCGACCACTATGAGCTGTTCACTGGTAATGAAGTCGGCGCGCTGCTCCTGGAATACATCTGCAAGGAGCGAATCGCACTCGGCACAATGCCCAAGAACCCGGTTGCTGTAAAGACTATCGTTACCACCGACATCACAAAGGCAATCTGCAAGAAGTACGGCGTTGAGCTGCGCGAAGTGCTCACAGGCTTCAAGTTCATCGGCGAGCAGATCGGCTTCCTGGAGGCCAAGGGCGAGGAGAACCGCTACATCTTCGGTTTTGAGGAGAGCTACGGCTACCTGGCAGGCGGCTATGTACGCGACAAGGACGCTGTCGTTGCTTCCATGCTCATATGCGAGATGGCTGCATTCTATCGCACTAAGGGCATTTCCCTTATCGAAGTGAGAAAGAGAATGTACGACGAGTACGGCGTTTACTTCAACAAGCTTGAGAACTTCACCTGCGAGGGCGCAAGCGGTATGGAACGCATGAGCGAGATCATGACCGACCTCAGGACAAATGGACCGAAGTCCATCGGCGGTCTGGCTGTCGAGGCTGTTGCGGATTACGAGGCTTCCGTAAAGACATACACCGACGGCAAGACTGAGAAGATCACCCTGCCGAAGTCCAACGTTATCACATTCTTCCTGCAGGACAATGCGAGCGTAGTTATCAGACCCTCCGGCACTGAGCCCAAGATCAAGGTTTACTACACCACCACCGGCGCTAAGAAGGAGGACGCAGTTGCCCTCCAGCAGAAGCTTTCCGCTGATTTCACCAGGGTGCTCGGTTTCTGATTGGAATTAAGTTCCATGTAGAACGAAAATTTTTCAGAAAATTTCTGAAAACCTATTGCAATTTGTGAAAAGTTGTGATAAAATATATAATTGTAATGACTATGTCAAGGTCTGAACCGCTGATGGTAAGCAAACCAGGGTTTGACATATATGGATTGAGGTGAAATTCATGAAAGAAGGTATTCATCCCGTATACGAAGCTACTGTAATCAGATGCGCTTGCGGTAACGAGATCCCGACACGCTCTACCAAGAAGGACATCAGAGTAGAAATCTGCTCCAAGTGCCATCCGTTCTTCACCGGTAAGCAGAAGCTGGTTGACTCCGGCGGACGTGTTGACAGATTTAAGAAGCGCTACAACATGGGCAAGTAATTGTTCAACCGGTAGACTGAAAGTAGTTAAAAACACACGCTCGGATTCCCTGCGTGTGTTTTTGCGTATAAGGAGGTACTTTTGGAATATAAGACCATTGCGCGACGCTGCGAGGCGCGGTTTATCGAGAAGAAGTCCGAGTTCATAGGGTACCTCTGCCCGGTGACGACCGAGGAGCAGGCTGTTGCATTCATCGAGGAAATACGCGCGATGCACCGCAAGGCAACGCACAACTGTTACGCCTACATCCTGCGGGAAAACAACGCAGCGCGGCATTCCGACGACGGTGAACCCGGCGGGACTGCGGGCGTACCGATTTACGAGGTACTGCGCAAAGAGGGGCTTACCGACGTGTGCTGCGTGGTTACGCGGTATTTCGGCGGAATTCTGCTGGGCGCCGGGGGACTGGTCAGGGCTTACACCAAGGGCGCCAAGGACGCCGTTGACGTCGCGCAGATAAAGTGCATGGCTGCAGCGGTGCGCCTGGCTGTCACGGTGGATTACGGGCTTTATGGAAAGCTGGCGCAGGTGTTCGCGGATTTCGACGCGCGGGTAGAAAACGAGGAATTCGCGGATAATGTCTGCATTACTTTGTGTATCCGCGAGGAAAATTCCGCAGCGCTTACGGATAAGCTTATTGACACCTGCAACGGGAATGTTACTATAAATGAAGTGGAAAAACTAAACTTTGATTTTGCATAATGTACAAAATATAAATTGATGTTTGTGCAAGTTTCACAAACTTGCTGTTTTGGCAAAGGTGTTTCAGCTTTTTAAACTGTATCTATATATAGAGGGCGAATTCTGCCCGTCCGCAGATATAGTGAAAGGAAATGCCATGCTGCCCAGAGAACGTATCATGCAGAATGAGTCGCTTACGCTGAGCGAATACGCCTGCAAAGCTGCCGACACGCGTGGGAGGGTCATTCCCGAGGAGCCGGACGAGTTCCGCACGGATTTTCAGCGCGACCGCGACAGGATAATACACTGTCGTGCATTCCGCAGGCTGAAGCACAAAACGCAGGTGTTCCTGATACCGCATTCCGACCACTACCGCACGCGCCTGACGCATACGCTGGAGGTCAGTCAGATATCGCGCACCGTTTCCCGCGCGCTGGGGCTGAACGAGGATCTCACCGAGGCGATCGCGCTGGGTCACGACCTGGGGCACACTCCTTTCGGGCACGACGGCGAGCATGTTTTAGCAGGACTTATGCCCGATGGATTTGCGCATAATATTCAGGGCAGGCGAGTTGTTGAGTCCATAGAAAAAGACGGCAGGGGGCTGAACCTCACCGCGGAAGTCATAGATGGAATAGTCGGGCACACGACCTCGGGAGGGGCGCCGCTGCCATTCACCCGGGAGGGTATGGTGGTGCGGTTCTGCGACAAGATAGCGTACATAAATCACGATATCGAAGACGCGATACGCGGCGGCGTTATAAGAGAAAGCGACCTGCCGGAATACCCGGTGAAGATACTCGGTCAGACGAAATCTGCCAGGATAGCCACGCTCGTGGGTTCTCTTGTCGATGGCGGCGCGGAAAATATCCACATGGACGAAATGACGAAAAAGGCGCATGATGAACTGCGTGCATTTATGTTTGAACGGGTTTATCATGCTGAACCAACTGTTGCTGAAAAAGACAAGGCGCAGTATATTGTGGAGTTCCTGTACAAATACTTTATTGACCGGCCGGAGAAGATGCCGGGTCTGTACCTCACGCTTGCGGAGCGTTTCGACAAGCCGACCGCAGTGGGGGATTTCATCAGCGGAATGACCGATGATTATGCCGTTAATCTGTTCAAGGAGATTTGTATCCCCAAGGGTTGGAACGGCAGCACTTCTAGGCTGATATGATTTTATGATGAACGGGGTGAGGATATGGCGTTACCTGAGGGTTTCTTGCAGGAACTTCGGGACAGCAACGAGATAGTTTCTGTCATTGAAAATTATGTCGAGCTGAAACGCTCCGGCAGCACATATTCCTGTCGATGCCCGTTTCATTCTGAGCGCACGCCGTCGTTCCATGTTTACCCGAACACGCAGAGCTATTATTGCTTTGGCTGCGGCGCGGGGGGCGACGTCATCACGTTTATTCGCACTATTGAGAACCTCGACTACATCGAAGCCGTGAGGTTCCTTGCGCAGCGTTCTGGCATGGCTATGCCCGAGGACCGCGACGATGACTCCACCCGCAGACGCAGACGCCTTTATGAAATGAACCGCGAGGCCGGCAAGTTTTTCCACAGACAGCTTTTTTCTCCTGAGGGCGCAGATGGCTGGAATTACATCACAGGACGCCAGCTGACTGAGCATACTATAAGGCATTTCGGGTTAGGATATGCAGTGAACGACTATCACAAGCTGCACTATTACATGCGCAACCTCGGCTTCTCAGAGGACGAGCTGGTGGAAGGTTCCCTGCTTGTGCGGAACAACAACCGCGTGTATGATAAGTTTGTCAACCGCGTGATGTTCCCGATATTTGACACAAGGGGAAACATCATCGCTTTCGGTGGACGCGCTCTCGCTTCGGACGCGCCTGCAAAGTACCTCAACAGCTCCGAGACCTACGTTTTTCAGAAGCGCGACAATCTGTTCGCACTGAATTACGCGAAGAACTCCAAAGCTGATTACTTCATTCTCTGCGAGGGCTACATGGATGTTATTTCCATGCACCAGGCAGGGTTTGACAGTGCTGTGGCTACCCTGGGTACTGCGATAACCGCGACCCAGGCGCGGCTCATCGGGCGCATGGGCAAATCCGAGGTGATTTTGTCCTATGACAGCGACGGACCGGGGCAGAAAGCGGCTTCCCGCGGGATAAACCTGCTCAGCGAAGCAGGCGTTAAGGCGAGAGTGCTGCAGATGACCGGCGCTAAGGACCCCGACGAATACATCAAGAAATTCGGCGCGCAGGCATTCGCGCATCTCATTGAGAGTTCCGGTGGAGCGATAGATTACGAGATGGGGAAGCTGTGCGTCGGGCTTGACCTCAACAAGGAAGAGGACAGAGCCGCTTACCTCAAGAAAGCGGTGACGTTCCTTGCGCAGATAAGGAGCCAGCTGGAGCGCGCAGTCTATGTTTCCAAGGCTGCGGAAACAGCGAGGGTACCGTCGGAAACGGTTCGCTATGCGGTGGAGAGCGAAATTGCACGACAAAAGAAGAAATCCGACCGCGATGAGTACCGCACGCTTATTTCCCCGCGCAACACCGACAAGGTGAACCCGGAGGCTGCCAGGCTTCCGCGGGAGGAGAAAGCGGAGCGCGGCATAATCTGCTTCGCGTTCCATAATCCCGAAAAGCTTGCCGTCCTGCGGAAGAAGCTTCCCGGAGGGTTCGCGACGGATTTTAACCGGCGCGTGTTCGAGTTCATGGAGCAGAAGCACAATTCCGGCGAAAATCTCACCGGGGGAATGTTCAACGAGGCGTTCACGACTGAGGAAGTCGGGCGCATTTATGGCACTCTGAACGACTTTTCGCAGTTCGCGAATTCAGAGGAAGCGGTAAACGATTATATCAAGGTGCTCAATGAGTATCATGACAATATAAATCAGATAGAAGCCGGCAGCATGACTGAAGACGACCTGCTGTCACTGGCACAAAAGCTAAAGGAGAAGAAAAGCAAATGACAGAGAACAACGGCACCGGAGCATCGCTCCGCGACCTGCTCGTGCAGGGAAAGCAGAAAGGCAGCCTCACCACAAAGGAGATAACCGATGTGCTGGAGGAACTGAATTTCGACGCAGAGCAGATAAACGGGCTTTATGAGGAGCTTGACAACCTCAATATCAAGATAGTTGACGATTACACCGCGGACCTTGATATAGAAAGCCTTATCGACCTTGCGGAGTCGGAAAATGCCGACGAAAGCTATGACACCGACGGAATGCTCGCGGACGACTCCGTGAAGCTTTACCTCAAGGAAATAGGCCGTATCCCGCTGCTAACCACTGAAGAGGAGATAAAGCTTGCAGAGCGCATGGCAAACGGCGACCCCGCAGCCAAAAAGCGCCTGAGCGAAGCAAATCTCCGTCTTGTGGTAAGTATCGCAAAGAAGTACGTCCGTCGTGGAATGCAGTTTCTCGATCTCATTCAGGAGGGCAACCTGGGACTTATCAAGGCGGTGGACAAGTTTGATTACACAAAGGGCTTCAAGTTCTCGACATATGCGACATGGTGGATAAGACAGTCCATAACCCGTGCCATCGCCGACCAGGCAAGAACTATCCGTATCCCCGTGCACATGGTTGAAACCATCACCAAGGTCAAGAAGATGCAGAGCCAGCTTCTCCACGAGAATGGCTACGAGCCCACCGAGGACGAGATAGCGGAAAAGCTCAACATGCCGCTGGACAAGGTGCGCGAGATAATCCGCATCGCGCAGGACCCTGTTTCGCTTGAAACGCCTATCGGTGAGGAAGAGGACAGCCACCTCGGCGACTTTATCCCCGACGAGGACGCGCCCGCACCCGCAGACGAGGCATGTAACAGCGTGCTCAAGCAGACTCTGGGTGAAGTTCTCGACACTCTCACCGACAGGGAAAAGCGCGTAATAATCCTGCGTTTCGGTCTTATCGACGGCAGACAGAGAACTCTTGAAGAGGTCGGACAGGAATTCCAGGTAACGCGTGAGCGAATTCGTCAGATAGAAACAAAGGCGCTGCGTAAGTTACGCCACCCCACGCGCAGCAAGAAACTCAAGGACTTCCTGGAATGATCGTCACCGCGTGTACATAAGAATGATCCAACAACACTGGAAAGGATAAAAAATGAGCAACACTAAAGTTATCAGCGAGCTTCTTGAACGGGGCAAGCAGAACGGAAAGCTCACCACCAAGGAGATAACCGACGCCATTGAAGAAATGGACATCGACGCCGAGCAGATAAACAAGCTCTATGACGATCTCGAAGCCAATAATATCGAGATCGTAGACGATATCGTTACGGGCGACCTTGACACTGCGCTGGATTACACCACGGACGATGACAGCGACTATTCCACCGACGGAATTGCGGTAGACGACCCGGTCAAGGTGCACCTTAAGGAGATAGGCCGTATCCCGCTGCTTTCCGCTGAGGAAGAAATACAGCTTGCCGAGAAGATAAGCTCCGGTGACGAATACGCCCGCGACAGGCTCATCGAGGCAAACCTGCGCCTTGTTGTCAGCATCGCGAAGCATTTCGTCGGCCGCGGAATGCCTTTCCTTGATCTCATTCAGGAGGGTTATATCGGTCTTATCAAGGCAGTCGAGAAGTTCGATCACACCAAGGGCTACAAGTTCTCAACCTATGCAACATGGTGGATAAGGCAGTCCATTTCAAGGGCTATTGCGGACCAGGCGCGTACTATCCGCATTCCCGTTCACATGGTCGAGACCATCACCAAGGTGAAGAAAGCGCAGAACCTGCTCCTCCACCGCAACGGTCACGAACCCACCGTCGAGGAGGTCGCAAAGGAACTCAACATGACCCCGGAGCGCGTGCGCGAGATAATCCGCATTGCACAGGACCCTGTTTCGCTTGAAGCCCCTGTCGGCGAGGAAGAGGACAGCTTTCTGGGTGATTTCATTCCCGACGAGGACGCCCCCGCGCCTATCGACAGCGCTATGCAGTCCGTGTTCAAGGACGAACTGAACAAGGCGCTTGACACGCTCCCCGCAAGAGAACGCGACGTGCTGAAGTTCCGTTACGGTATCGGCAGCGACCGCTCGCATACTCTTGAAGAGGTTGGCAAGGAGTTCCAGGTGACCCGCGAGCGTATACGTCAGATAGAAGCAAAGGCGCTGCGAAAGCTGCGTCAGCAGTCCAGAAGCAAGAATCTCCGCATATTCCTTGATTGATGATATCCATGGAATTGCGTACATAAACAGTTAATCCCCCTGTTTTACAGGGGGATTTCAGCTTGTCGAAAAAATCGATTTTGCCCGCGAAGCGGGCTTTTAAAATCCGTTTTTTGCCTCAGCTCTGCCGAGGCAAAAAACACTTCTATCCCAGCAAGTGTACTGGCAACGGCTACGCCTTATGCCTTACGCGCGTAGGGTGTCTTTTGCCGTATGGTAAAAGACGTAAGGCTTGGCTTCGCCAAGCCAGGGGATTGTTTCGGCGGAAAAGGCGCTGTAAAAAAACAAAAATAAAAGGCTGCATCCCGAAAAAAACAAGGATGCA
>ERZ1027059.5-NODE-5-length-91509-cov-12.803059_pt1 | contig 91509 bp, 97 predicted proteins | sample MGYA00519425_ERZ1027059 | MGnify/ENA primary metagenome ERZ1027059 (study PRJEB26926, sample SAMN06164566) | human gut metagenome | biome: ENVO:00009003; feature: ENVO:2100002; material: ENVO:00002003 | host: Homo sapiens | place: USA | collected 2012 ... | reverse complement strand
CAGCTCTGCCGAGGCAAAAAACACTTCTATCCCAGCAAGTGTGCGGGTTGGCGGCAAAGCCGCCAAGACGTGCGCGCAGCTGGGATGTTTCGTCGGAAAAGTCACTTTAGTGACTTTTTCGACGTTCTCTCGCCCTGTTATTCTATATCATCTCAAAAACCGAACGCCTCGTAGTCCTCACGGGTGAAGCGGTGATACGTCATTCGCACGCCCTCGTCAGCGAAGCAGTAATAGTACTCGTCGGGCTTTCCGTCCTCGAAATACACAAGATAATCAAACTCGTCGCCGGACGACTTTTCAACGTGCACCTTATCAGAATATTTCCCGAACAGCGCTGTGATATCGTCGAACTTTGTCGTGTTCTTCCTCATCAGCTCGACCAGTTCCGGCAGGAAGCCGCATTTATCCGCATGCTCATGGATATATTCCACACCCTGTGCCGGGATATCTATGCGCACCAGGTCGGCGTTGTGCTCAGAATTCGCGTGCTGCATTGAAAAGCCTATCCTGCCAAGACGTTCCTCGGCATAGTCGGCAAAATCCGACAGCAGCTTCTTCATCTCTTCAGCGCCGGCGTTCACGCCAAGCATGTGGTCAAGGCTGTCCAGCGGGTAGTTCATGCTCATTGAATGGCTGCCGTAGCCGATTTTCAGCTGCGCTTCATAGATAACATCGCAGATGTTCTTTTCTAATTTTGAGAAATCCATTTCGTTCCTTTCTTCCAGCGTAAAATAGAAAAGCACGGAACTATAGTGCCCCGTGCTCAGTCTGTCGTTAAATATCGACTTCTTCCCCGGCGCCGATGTACATCAGCCTGTCGCCGAGGATCTCGTCCATGATATCAAAGCCCTTGAAACCAGTGCAGTGACAGGCGTATATTTTCTCCGCGCCGCTCATTTTCAGCGCCCGCGCCTGAGATGTGACATAATCCGCGGAACAGCCGAGGTTCTTCGGGTTGGAGCCCATAAAATGAAAGCCTCCGATCACCGCGAGTATCGGAATGCCAGCCCAGTTCTCCCGAACCGTATCAAGCACATTCTGAATGCCGCAGTGGAAACAGCCGCCGATTATCACCAGCCCGTCAGCCTTGCGCTTCTTCGGGAATATCACCGCAAAGCATTCGTCCGACATATCATACGGCAGCTGCTTTCTGCCGTCCAGCGCGAAATAGCTCCTGTCGGGGTTGATGTTCTTTTCGTCCATGACGTCGCATGAAGCCAGATAGAACCCCTCCGCTACCTCTGAAAACCTGTTGAAAAGCACCAGCTGTTCTGCGTACTTCCTGAAAAAACCGCTGCCCGCGCCGACCTGCTCCTTGAAAAGCCCCGTCTTGCGGAAACGCTCCGTCTTAGCGCCGGCGCGCAGATATATCTCCGTCCCCGGATTTTGCCGCATAACGGCGTCGATACCACCGATATGCGCATTGTGATCATGCGTGATGACCACCGCGTCCAGCGAATCCGCCGGCAGGTTCATGCGGCGCGCGTTTTCCATCGCCTTGCCTGTCAGACCTGCGTCTATCAGGTAATTTTTCCCGCCAAATTCCACATAGAACGACAGCCCGTTCTCGGAATACAGCTTGTCGTCCACCGCGGTGTTTTCGATCAGACAGATGAGTCTCAACAACTCATTCCCCCTTGACATGCCTCTTTATTGCCGCAAAGCTCTCAGCGCTCAGGCAGTGTTCTATCCTGCAGGCGTCAGCAGCGGCTATCTCCTCGGGCACACCCATTGAAGTGAGCCAGTTGGTGAACAGAATGTGTCGCTCGTACACCTTTTCTGCAATGCCCCTGCCCTTTTCAGTCAGTGTGATGTAGCCGTTCTTGTCAACGGTTATGCACTCCTGCTCCCTGAGGTTTTTCATCGCAACGCTCACGCTGGGCTTGGAAAAATCCATTTCCGTTGCGATATCCACAGAGCGCACTTCTCCGTTGCGGTTCTGCAGTATCAGTATCGTTTCAAGATAATCCTCACCGGATTCAAGTATTCTTCCCTTCATAATATGCCCTTTCCAGTACATTATCATAAGGTCACCTCTAAAAACCTCCTTCACGGCAGATTTCTATGACTTACATTGCTTGCTGCGTTACCAAACCTTGAAATACATCAAGTATACGCATTATCGCTTCGCGAAAACGCTGCGGTTGATACTAATTCCAGAACCACGTTTCGGTTGTGCATATTGTGTGTATTTGGAATTAGTATAATGCCTTGCATCTGAATATAAGTCATATGCGAAATCTGCTCGTGTCCCGGTTTTTAGATGTGACCATTAAAAATGCATAAGCATTCCTCAATAATATGATACCATATTTATCAAATCAAGTCAAGGAGTTTTTCACATTTCACCGTTTCTCATGCTCAGCAGGCGCGCGATAACGCTGCCCTCGTAAACTATCGGGTATTCCCTCAGCGAGAATATCAGCCCGTCCTCCGGCGCTGTGACCTCTTCTTCCACCGTGCCGGTTATAGGGGTCACGATGTCACCGATGACTGTGCCCTTCTGTACCCACATATTGTGCTCAACTTTGGGTATAAATATTCCACCTTCAACGGAATGTATAACATGCACTGCGCCGTCCGTGCTGACCATCGGGTGCGATATCTTCTCAATGGGACCATCCCACACGCCGATTTTCGACATGAGGTTGAATATTCCGGTGAGCAGCTGCTGGCAGTAAGCCTTTGTGATACGCTGACCCACGCCCATTTCTATGACGAGAGTAGGCACGCCCTCCTGCCGGAGAGAATACGCAAGGGAGCCTTCGCCCACCGCGTTGGAATCATGCACCCACACGAAATCCGTGTTGAGCATCTTCGCGTATTTCAGCAGCTGCCCGCTGTCGTCGCTGGGTATGCGCACCTGCGGAATTTCGCGGATAAATATGTTGCTCGCGTGGATATCGACGCAGATATCCGCACCCTTTATGTCCGCGAGGAGTTTCGCGGCGACATTCTCGGCGACGGTGCCCTTTTCGCTCCCCGGGAATACCTTGTTCATATCCAGCCCGGACATTGGCACCGCGCGGCTTACCGACTCCATTCCCAGCGGATTTATCGACGGGTAGATATCCACTGTGCCTTTCAGATACGCCATATTCGCGGTTATTTTCTTCACCAGCTCATAGCAGACGTACTGCCCCTCCAGCTCGTCGCCGTGTATTCCCGTGACGACTGCCACGCGCTTTCCGCCCTCGCAGCCAACGCCTTTGAGGCTGTTTTTATTTATAGTCAGTACTTCGTCTGTGGGAAGCCCCACGGATACCAGCGTTTCTATCATGACCATTACCCCCAAAATACTATTTGTAAAATTGTGCGATTATATTACAGAATTACTCTACTGATTTCAGCGACTCTACCATGCTTATCTTCCTGAGGTCCCTGCGCATGATGAGGTTGACGATGAGCGAGAATGCCACCGTGATAATGAACGCCCACAGGAATGACAGAGGGTGGATATTCCTGCCGAACATCACCTCGTCTATTTCCGCAGTCTGAATGATGAACTGGCACAGCGCCACGCCCAGCCCCAGACCAATCACAGCGCCCATTACCGACAGTATATTATTCTCCCGGAACACGTAGCTTGATACCTCCTTATCGTAGAAGCCAAGCACTTTCAGGGTGGCTATCTCGCGTATACGCTCTGTAATATTTACGTTTGTGAGGTTATACAGCACCACGAACGCCAGCGCGCCCGCGGAAACTATCAGAACCACCACTACAAGATCCATTATCTTCAGCATGTTCCGGAACGTTTTGGAAGCCCCCGCGTTCATCTGCACGCTGAGAACTCCGTCCACCTCCAGCATTTTCGCGGTGAATGCGTCCTGCTGCGCCTCGTCGGCGGTTATGCCATTGCTGAAGTACACGATGTTGAATTCCGGCTGCTCGCCGAATAACTCCGCGTATTTTTCCTGAGAAATATACAGATAGTGACTCGCGTAATGTTCCGTTATCGCCCCCACAGTCACCTCGCAGGACTTGCTGTCGCTTATTTTCAGCGTCACCTTGTCCCCCTGCTTTACGTCCAGCAGTTTTGTCAGCTTCTCGGTGACTATGGTGCCGTCCTGCGCGGTTTCAAAGCTCAGCTTCGCGCCGGTTTTTCTGTCGCGGAAGTCTATCATGTCCTCGAAAATACCCGTGTCCTCAACTGCGGTGACGTAGCACTGCGCATTTCCGCTGTCCGAGGACAGTGTATACTGCTTTATCAGCGCGCGGGTGTATTCTGTGTCGGGGTTGTAATCCAGCAGGGCGTCGTACATCTTCTGAATGCCGTCGGCGTCCGTTCCGCTGTCGTATGCGATATACCCGCTGTAATTATTGATGTCATTATACTGCAAGTCTACAATATCGCTGATGGAATCCTTAAGCCCGAAGCCGGTAAGCGAGAGCGCGGTGCAGCCCGCTATGCCGATTATCGTCATGAACATTCTGCGCTTATAGCGGAACAGATTTCTGCCGGAAACCTTGCCGAAGAACGACAGGCGGTTCCACACGAAGCCCACTTTCTCCAGCAGGACGCGCTTGCCTGCCTTGGGCGCCCTGGGGCGCATGAGTTCCGCGGGGCACTCCGCAAGGGCCTTTCTCGCGGTGAAGAAAACCGTGAGCGCGATAGCGGCAACCATGCTTCCCGCAGAGATAAGGATATTCGCGGGACTTAACTCAAAGTAGAAATTCTTCATAATATACATCATGCTATATGCAAACATGATAATATACGGGAACAGGAACATGCCGATGAACGCGCCCACAAGGCTTCCCGAAGCCGCAGCGATGACCGCATACGCCATGTACTGCCGCATTATTATAGCATTCGAGTAGCCAAGGGATTTCAGCGTGCCTATCTGCATGCGCTGTTCCTCGACCATTCTCGACATGGTGGTGAGGCACACCAGCGCCGCCACCAGCAGAAAGAACACCGGGAATATCGCGGCTATCCTGCCGATACGCTCGGAATTGCTCTGGTACTCCGCGTAGCCTGGGTTGTCGTCGCGGGTGAAAATATACCACTTTGCCTCTCCGGCGTCCGCGATTTTCTGTCTGGCGTCGGATATCTTTCTTTCCGCGTCGGCTATCTCGGTGTTGAATGTTTCAACGCCGTCGTTGTATACTTTCAGACCGTCGGCGTACTGCTGCCGCGCGTCCGCGAGTTCCTTTACGCCGTCCTCGTACTCCTGCTTTCCGTCAAGGAACTCCTGCTCCTTTTCGGTGAATTCTGCAAGACCGTCGTTATATTCGCGCTCGGCGCTGGTCAGCTTGTTCCTGCCGTCGCTCAGCTGCTTCAGCCCGTCCGAGAACTCCGCATAGCCGTCGTTGTACTGCTTGACGCCGTCCTCATACTTCTCGTAATTCTCGCTGTACTGCGCAAGTCCGTCATCATACTGTGCCCTGCCCTCGTCGAGCTGCTTCTGCGCCTGTTCAAGCTGCGTTTCACCATCGGCAAGCTGCTGCTCCTTTTCGCTTATCAGCGCGGAATTCTCGTCCAGCTGCGCCTTTGCCGCGTCTAGCTGTACCTTTGCTGCGTTAAGCTGCGGTTTTGCCTCGTCCAACTGGGATTTCGCCGCTGCGAGCGCGGCTTTCTGCTGAACGACCTGCTCGTTGTCGCTGCCAAGAAGCTGCTCCAGCTGAGCCACCGCAGCGGCTCCCTGCTCGTACTGCTCCATAGCCTGCTCATACTGGCTGAGTCTGCTGTTGTATTCCGCAAGACCCGCGTCGTACTGCGCCTGCCCCTGGGTAAACTGCTGCTTCCCCGCTTCAAGCTGCGCCTTTCCGTCCTCTATCGTCTGTCGGTTGCTGTCTATTTCTGCCTGACCGTCGTCAAGCTGCTTCTTGCTCTCGTCAAGTGTGGTTTTAGCCTCGTCCAGCTGCTTTTTCGCGTCGGAAAGCTGCCTGCGGCTTTCGTCAAGGGTCTTTTCTGCTTCGTCAAGCTTCTGCTGATTTTCGTTTATCTCGTCCCAGCCCTTGTCTATCTCGGATTTTGCGTCTGCGAGCGTCTGACGGGCTTCATCAAGCTGCTTCTGTCCGTCGTCTATCTGCGCTTTGGCGTCTGCGAGTTCCTTTTCGCCGTCGGATATCTGCTGCGCTGCGTCGTCAAGCTTCTGCCTGGCTTCGTCAAGTTCTTTCTGGCCGTCGGTTTTTGCCTCTTCAAGGGATTTTTCACCGTCCGCTATCTCCTGCTGTGCTTCACCGATTACCTCGTCGTAGCGTATCTCGCTGCGCTCCTTTCCGAGTTCCTCAAGCTTGTTTTCCAGCTGGTCGCGCATGCTTTTATACTCGTCGGAATAGCTGGAAGCCGCTTTCATCTCCGCAGACTGCACGTATATCTCCGTGTAGACCTCCTGGGTGAATTCCCCCTCGCCCACATACAGAAACGCCTGCAGCGAGCCGTTGCCTATGGTCGTGCTGCCGCGCTGGGTCGAGGAAACATACATCGGCGTGTCAAAGGTCCCCACGATTGTGTATTCCGTATGCTTCAGCGGGAATTCGTCCGCGCCCGTTCCGTCTGAAAGGCACACCTTGTCGCCTATGTTCATTCCCTGCCTGAGCTTGCTTGAATTGAGAATACACTCATCGTCGGACTGCGGCATTCTTCCGTCAAGGATGTCTACGCGGTTCATTCCGCTGCTTTCGTTTATTGAATATACCCTTGTGTTATAATCTCTGCCGTCATAACTCAGAGTTAAGTCGGTATACTTGGAAGCCGACACATCATCAATGCCGTCAATATCCTTCAGTGCCTGCAGATCACCGTCAGTCAGCCCGAATGTGGACATAACACGCAGGTCAAACAGGTCGTGGTCATCGTAGTAGTTATCCGCGGTTATCGTCATGTCGCCGGGAGTAGCGCGCACGCCGCTGAAAAAGCCCACTCCGATGGCGCATATCGTGAATATGGAGAAGAAACGGTTCTTTGTCTTGGCTATTTCCCTGAAAATGTTCCTGGTTACTGCTTTCACCTTAACACTCCTTACCACTCGATCTCTTCCACCGGCGTGGGGTGATCGTTTCTGATGATATCCTCTACGCGGCTGTTCTTTATCTTTATCACCCTGTCAGCCATCGGCGCTATCGCGGAGTTGTGCGTGACGAGAATTACCGTCATTCCATCAACGCGGCAGGTGTCCTGCAGTAGTTTCAGTATCACCTTGCCGGTGTTGTAATCCAGCGCGCCGGTGGGCTCGTCGCAGAGCATCAGTTTCGGCTTCTTGCTTAGCGCCCTCGCGATGGAAACGCGCTGCTGCTCCCCTCCTGATAGCTGCGCGGGAAAGTTATCCAGTCTTTCCCCCAGACCGACCTTGTTCAGTATCTCCACCGCGGGAATGAAATCTCTGGTAGTCTGCGCGGCAAGCTCGACATTCTCCTTTGCGGTGAGGTTAGGCATAAGGTTGTAGAACTGGAATATGAACCCCACGTCATACCTGCGGTAATTCGTCAGCTGCCTGCGGTTGAACCTGTCCACCCGCGCGCCGTCAACGCTGATTATTCCCTCGTCGCAGCTGTCCATTCCACCTAGCATATTGAGCACGGTGGTCTTGCCGGAACCGCTGGGTCCCACGATTATCGCGAATTCGCCCCTATCTATGTCGAATGTCATGCCGTCGGCGGCGTTTATTGTCACTTCGCCCATATGGTAGCGCTTATATACGTTTTCAAGTGTCACGAAAGCCATTGTTTTTCTCCATTTCTTTCATTCTGTTGCCGGAACTGCTCAATTCAGCAGAGCCGCAGCCCTGCCCTATTCAGCATATCCGATATACAAGCAGGCAGGAAATACCGACGCAGCACGCCGGTTTTCCCTGCCCCCTTTTCATTCTTTCTTAACCATACCTATCAGCCAATTTTGGACTTGCCGCCCATGTAAGGTCTCAGTACCTCGGGAATGTTGACTGTTCCGTCTGCATTCAGGTTATTCTCCAGGAACGCGATGAGCATTCTGGGAGGTGCGACAACGGTGTTGTTCAGTGTGTGCGCGAAATACTTCTTGCCGTCTGCGCCGTTTACGCGTATCTTCAGTCTGCGTGCCTGTGCGTCGCCAAGGTTGGAGCAGCTGCCGACTTCGAAGTACTTCTTCTGTCTGGGAGACCATGCCTCAACGTCGTAGCTCTTTACCTTCAGGTCTGCCAGGTCGCCGGAGCAGCACTCGATGGTTCTTACCGGGATATCCATGCTGCGGAACAGGTCAACGGTGTTCTGCCACAGCTTGTCGAACCACATTTTGGAGTCCTCGGGCTTGCAGACAACTATCATTTCCTGCTTCTCGAACTGGTGAATTCTGTAAACGCCGCGTTCCTCGATACCATGCGCGCCCTTTTCCTTACGGAAGCAGGGGGAATAGCTGGTGAGGGTTCTCGGCAGTGTGTCCTCTTCAAGAATATTGTCGATGAACTTACCGATCATGGAATGCTCGGAAGTACCGATAAGATACAGATCTTCGCCCTCTATCTTGTACATCATGGCGTCCATCTCAGCGAAGCTCATAACGCCGGTAACAACGTTGGATCTGATCATATACGGGGGAATGCAGTATGTGAAGCCGCGGTCGATCATGAAATCCCTTGCATATGCCAGCACTGCGGAATGCAGTCTTGCAATATCGCCCATGAGGTAATAGAAGCCGTTTCCTGCAACGCGTCTTGCACTGTCGAGGTCGATGCCGTTCAGGCGCTCCATTATCTCGCTGTGGTAAGGAATCTCGAAATCCGGAACAACAGGCTCGCCGTAGCGCTTTATCTCGACATTCTCACTGTCGTCCTTGCCGATCGGAACAGAGGGATCAATGATGTTCGGAATGGTCATCATGATCTTCTTTACCTTTTCGGAAAGCTCCTCTTCCTGCTTCTCCAGCTCTGCGAGTTCATCGGAGAACTCCTTTACCTGAGCCTTTGCCTTTTCAGCCTCTTCCTTCTGACCCTTTGCCATAAAGCCGCCTATCTCCTTGGAGATGCGGTTTCTGTCTGCTCTCAGGGAGTCGCCGCGCTGCTGAGCCTTACGCAGCTGAGCGTCCAGTTCGATTACCTCGTCAACCAGCGGAAGCTTGCTGTCCTGGAACTTCTTCTTGATGTTTTCCTTTACTGCGTCGGGGTTCTCTCTTAAAAACTTAATGTCTATCATGTTCTTTGCCTTTCTTTTTATCAGGTGTTAGCCTGTAATTTGTTATTTTACGTCCATCAGCCTGAGTATTCCCTCAAGCTGCTCTTTATCCTCGAATGCTATCTGCAGGGTGTTCGTCTTTTTACCCTCGCAGATACGCACCTTGGTTCCCAGCGCCTCGGTGAGGCTCATTTCGACCTCGGTGTAATACGCCATTCTCGGTTTGATGAGTTTCTGCTCCTCGTCGCGCTTTGCTTCACGCTTGGCTATCGCTTCTATGCTGCGCACGCTGAGTTCTCCCTCGGCCGCACGGACTGCGATCTCAGTCATGAGCGCAGGGTCCTTTATCGCTTTCAGCGCTTTGCAGTGTCCCATCGACAGCCTGCCGTCAATGAGGAGGTCGCGCACGCCTATCGGCAGCGTCAGCAGTCCAAGACTGTTCGCAATGGAGGAACGCGCCTTGCCCAGCGCCTTTGCAAGCTGATCCTGGGTCATTTTGTAGTTATCGATGAGTTCGCGGTAGCCCTGCGCTTCCTCAATGGGATTGAGATTTTCGCGCTGCAGGTTTTCTATGAGCGCCACCTGCATCACCTGTTCTTCTGAGAGATCGTCGCGTATCACGACAGGAACTTCGCTCAGCCCCGCGATTTTTGCGGCTCTCCAGCGCCTTTCGCCGGCGATTATCTGATAGTTACCGGTGGCAAGTGGACGCACCAGCAGCGGCTGTAACACGCCGTTCTGCTGAATGGAAGCGGCAAGCTGTTCCATAGCTTCCTTATCGAAAACCTTTCGCGGCTGCCCCTTGTTAGGCTCTATCTCAGAGATGCGCAGCGTTCTCAGCCCGTCGGACTCTTCCATGCTGTTATCGTCGAAAAGGCTGCTGAAATCCCCGCCAATTCTCTTATTGCTCATTCTTTCTCTCCATTTCGCGTACCTTTTCAAGCACTTCCTTTGAAAGCCGCTTGTATGTATCCGCGCCCTTTGAATTCTTGTCGTAGAAGATTATTGGCTCGCCGTGGCTCTGCGCCTCGGTTATTCTGACGTTGCGCGGGATTTCCGTCTTGAATATCACGTCCGACGGGAACGTTCTCTTGATATCGCGCATGATCTCGTTGCTTGCAAGAAGCCGTCTGTCCAGCATCGTGAACACGATACCCATCAGCTGCAGATCCTTGTTTGCGGCTCTCTTGACCTTTTTGACCGTCTGCATGAGCTGCGCAAGTCCCTCCAGCGCGAACGGTTCGCACACCATCGGCACGATGATTCTGTCGCACGCCACCAGCGCGTTGACTGCAAGCACGCCAAGTGACGGCAGGCAATCCACGATGATAACATCATAATCGTCCCTGACCTGGAGTATCACCTTTCTCAGCTGGTAGTTACGCTGTTCCACGTCCGCGAGCTGCAGTTCTGCCTCTGAGAACATGCTTGTAGCCGGAATGATATCGACATTCTTATATCTTGTCTTGACGATACCCTCCTGTGGACGGGCCTCCCCCATGATTATCTCATAAATGGACACATCAAGCGTTTTTTTCTTGATACCAAACCCAGTGGTGGAGTTCCCCTGTGGGTCAAAATCTATCAGCAGAACTTTCTTTCCAAGCGCGCCGAGACCGGCAGACACATTTATTGATGTTGTGCTCTTGCCTACGCCGCCTTTTTGGTTTACAACGCCGATAACAACGCCCAAATTCATTCTCCCCCTTCATTTTTCTGCGGCAGAACGCCGTTTTTCATCTTACTTATCTATTATACCATACTCTTTAACAAGAGTAAAGACCTTTTTATAAAAAATGTTCCACATGGAACAATATTTCGACTTTTTCTCACGTGTTCCACGTAGAACAATGGATAATTATGTCGAAATGTTCCATGTGGAACAATGTCGAATTCAGATCTCTGCCGCAGAATGTATCTTTATCGTGTACTCATAATATTCGCCCACGCGGTTCATTGCAGTTTCGCAGTCGATGTTAGCCTCCTTCATGCTGCGGACTATCTTGTTGATGCTGTTTATGTAAAGCCGCGGCACCGGGAACTTGAATTTCTTCTTTGTCTGTTTTGGCTCGTGTGTGGAAGCTTCCGGCTTCTTTTCGGGGATTATTCCGTGGAGAATTCCCTCTACCATGCTCTCGGTCTGTTCGATATTCAGTTTGTTGATTATCATGTTGCCCATGGCGTGAATTCTCAGTTTCTGGTCATCAATCCTGATGAGCGCACGGGCAGCGCGTTCGGTCACATTCCCTTTTATGAGCAGATTTCGTTCAGCGTCGCTGAATTTCAGCAGACGTAGTTTGTTTGCTATCGTGGACTGCGCCTTTCCCAGCCGCGTTGCAGCTTCTTCCTGAGTGAGCCCGTAATATCGTATCAGCTTCTCGATTGCCAGTGCTTCCTCAAAGTAGCTCAAATCACGCCGCTGAATGTTCTCAATAAGCGCCAGCACCGCAGATTTTTCATCGTCCGCGTCGATAATTATGCACGGAACCTCCTCCAGACCGCACAGCTTAGCCGCGCGAAATCTGCGCTCCCCGCTGACTATCTCGTAATTCACACCGCAGCGCCGTACATTTATCGGCTGGAGAATTCCGTTTGCGGCAATGCTTTCAGAAAGCGCCGCAAGTTCCCCCTCGTCGAAATCAATTCTCGGTTGGGAACGGTTTGGTATCAGCAGCCCGACGTCTATCGCAACGACCTTCTGCAGAGTTTTTTCCTTGGATTTGAATATTCCGTTCATGGTAAACTTCCTTTCGCGTGATTTCCATTTTGGTTAAGTCCATTATACCATGTGCTGGAAACAATATCCATAATAAAATATCGCATTTCCCGACATTTTCAGACTTGCCGCACTAAAAAAAGCCGCTTCAAAGCGGCTTTTTAGAAATATTAGCGGAACTTCTGGGATATTGTGTCGGAGTCTGCGATATTTTATTTACCATCGCGAGCCTGCGTTTGTCGCCGTTGGGTATCTCGTAATCTGTCACCTGCGCGATCTCTCCACCCAGCTTCCTTACAGCTGCTGCGGCCGCGCGGATATCCTCATTGACGGATTTCAGTGCGATGAATTTTCCCCCCACCTTAACGAACGGAACGCAGTATTCCGAAAGCACCGGCATTGCCGCAACCGCCCTTGCAGTCGCGAAATCAAAGCATTCGCGGCGCTTTCTGCCGAATTCTTCGCTGCGCGCGTGGATTATCTCGGCGGAAATCCCAACGAGTTCGCACGCCTTTTCAAGATAAACACAGCGCTTGTTCAGGCTGTCGCATAGGGTACCTTTCAGGTCGGGTCGCACGATAAGCAGCGGCAGCGCGGGAAATCCAGCACCCGTGCCCACGTCGATAAACGAACTTCCCTCGGGAATATCCACCATAAAAAACGGCAGAACGCTGTCCACAAAATGCTTGTCCACCACCTCGGTGAATTCCGTTATGGAAGTGAGATTTACATTTTTGTTGTATTCCACCATGAAATCGCACAGCCGAACGAGCTTTTCACTCATCTCATCGGTGATTTTAATGTCAGCCGCCCCGAAGCGGTCAATTGTGTACTGAATTCTCTGTGAATTATCCATTCTGTTCCCCCTTTTCCAGCGAAGCAAGCCAGATGAGAAGCACTGAAACGTCCGCGGGGTTAACGCCGGAAATTCGTCCGGCCTGCCCGACGTTCAGCGGACGGAACTTGTTCAGTTTCTCCTGCGCTTCCAGCCGGAGTCCCTTTATCGACTTATAATCCACATCTGCTGGGAGTTTCTTTTCCTCCAGACGGCGCATTTTTTCTATCTGTTCCTGCTGAATTTTAATGTAACCGGAGTACTTCAGCTCAATTTCAAGCTTGTTCACCAGCGAATATTTCAGCGCGGGACGCCCCGAGTCGAATTCCGCAAGGTCGGTGTATTCTATCTGCGGGCGCTTCAGCAGTTCTATCATGCGCACGCCAGCGGTGATTTCAGAAGTACCCTTTTCGGTGAGGAGCCTGTTCACGGCATCGGACGGGTGAATCGTCACAGATTTTATGCGCTCAAGTTCCTGCTCGCATACTTTCTTTTCGTCCAGGAACTTCTGAAATCTCTCATCGGAAACCAGCCCCACTTTATGCCCCACGGGCAGCAGTCTGTCTGCTGCGTTATCCTGCCGGAGTATCAGCCGGTACTCGCTGCGTGACGTCATCATGCGGTATGGCTCAGAACAGCCCTTTGTCACGAGGTCGTCCACCAGCGTGCCGATGTAGCTGGAAGCGCGGTCGAGTATCATCGGTTCCCTGCCCTGTATCTTCAGCGCTGCGTTTATTCCGGCGACGATTCCCTGCGCCGCAGCTTCCTCATAGCCGCTGGTGCAGTTGAACTGACCCGCGCCGTAAAGTCCGGAAATGCGCTTGAATTCCAGCGTTGGCAGGAGTTCCAGCGGGTCGCAGCAGTCGTACTCTATCGCGTAAGCCGGGCGCATTATTTCAACGTGCTCCAGTCCCTTTATCGTGCGCAGAAATTTCACCTGCACGTCCTCTGGCAGCGACGACGACATTCCCTGAAGATAGTACTCATCGGTGTCAAGCCCCATCGGCTCCACAAAAAGCTGGTGACGTTCCTTATCCTTAAAGCGCACTATCTTGTCCTCAATACTCGGGCAGTAACGCGGACCTATGCCCTCGATTCTGCCGGAATAAAGCGGCGAACGGTCGAGATTATCAAGAATGACTTTATGCGTTTCAGCGTTGGTGTAGGTCACGTAGCAATTCGCGATGTTCTTCATTTCACGCTCGTTGTCGAACGAAAACGGCATTATCTGCTCGTCCCCGGACTGCACCTCCATTACCGAAAAATCAATGGAACGCTTATGCACCCGCGCGGGCGTGCCGGTCTTGAATCTGCGCATGGAAACTCCGAGCGCTTTCAGGCAGTCAGTCAGCCCGCTTGACGGAAGCAGGTTGTCCGGACCGGAACTATAACTCAGCTCACCGATGTGTATCTTACCATTGAGATAGGTTCCCGTGGTGATTATCGCAGCTTTCACCGGGTGAACTGCGCCAAGTTTCGTGCGCACTGCGGTGACTTTTCCGTCCGCCACGTCCACAGCGGTGACTTCCGCCTGCTTGATGAAGAGGTTCGGGGTGTTCTCCAGGGTCTGTTTCATGTAGGTGTGGTATTTCACACGGTCGCTCTGAACTCTCAGGCTGTGCACTGCGGGACCTTTGCCCCTATTTAGTATGCGGGACTGTATAAATGTAGCGTCCGCTGCCTTTCCCATCTCGCCGCCAAGGGAATCTATCTCGCAGACTATCTGCCCCTTAGCCGAGCCGCCGATGCACGGATTGCAGGGCATATTCGCGATGCAGTCCAGCGAGAGCGTGAATATCGCGGTTTTAAGCCCCAGGCGCGCAGCCGCAAGAGCAGCTTCACAGCCGGCATGACCCGCGCCGATCACCGCAACATCATATTCTTCAAGAGTATATGACATATTCTGTTCCTTTCAGTTGTAATTGTTCGACATAATGTTCCATGTGGAACATTCAAAAATTCGCCCGGATCACATAATTCGGGCGAATTTTATCAGCTTGATTTATTCTTCTGTCTTGTTGTCGGAGTTCTCTGCACTCTCATTATCAGAGGTATCCTCGTCGTCCGGGGTTACATCCGGCTCAACGACCTCTGCAGCGTCCTCGCTGAGAGAAGCCTGTATCTCCTCGTCGGAAACATTTTCTATCTCCTCGGTGCTCTCGCTGTCGTCATGCGCAGTTCTCGTGAACGAAGCAACTCTGCTTTCGTCGGAAAGGCGCATTACACGCACGCCGGTAGCAGACCTGCCCATAACTCTCATATCGTTCGCGCGGAATCGGATTATTACGCCGTCCGTGCTGATAAGGATAACGTCGTCGTCCGGACCCAGCGTGCGAATTCCGCATACATAGCCTTTTTCGTCGCTGACCTTGTAGTTCTTCATGCCGAAACCGCCGCGCTTCTGCAAACGGTAGCTTGAAACCGCGCACCTTCTGCCCATACCCATATCGGTGACGGTGAGAATAGTCGCGTTATCGTCGAACACCTTGGTCGCGCCGACAACGTAATCATTATCGCGCAGCTTGATTGCCTTTACGCCGCGTGCCTGTCTGCTGAGCGGACGGCAGTCGTTCTCGTCGAAGCAGATAGCAGAGCCGTTTCTGGTGGCTGTGAGAATTCTGCAGTCGCCCTCGGTGAGGAATGCAGACGCGATCTCGTCGCCCTCAGCGAGGGTTATCGCGCGCAGTCCCTTCTTACGGACGTTCTTGTATTCAGAAAGCTTCGTGCGCTTTACAGTACCGTTCTTTGTCACGCAGATGAAGTACTTATTGTCCGCGAAATCATGGGTAGTCATCATCGCAGCCACTCTCTCGCCCTCGTTCAGCTGGAGGAGGTTTACGATATTCATGCCGCGCGCCTGCTTGCTTCCCTCGGGAATTTCGTAGCACTTCATGCGGTACATATTGCCCTGGTTGGTGATGAACAGAATATTCTCGTGGCTGGACGAGATGAACATGTTCTCAACGAAATCCTCGTCCCTCTGCTTCATGCCGGAAACGCCCTTGCCGCCGCGCTTCTGGATATTGTAGAGTTCCACGGGCTGGCGCTTGATGTAGCCGATGTTGGTGTAGGTGACAACGCAGTCCTCTTCGGGGATAAGGTCCTCAATATCGACTTCACCGCTGACGGGTTCGATTTTAGTGCGTCTTGCGTCGTTGTACTTCTTCTTGATAGCGGAAAGCTCATCGCCGATAACGCGCAGAAGCTTGTTGTGGTCTGCGAGGATTTCCCGCATTTCCTGTATCATAGCGCGCTTTTCCTGCAGCTCGTCGATAACCTTGGATTTCTCCATGCCGGTGAGTGCGCCGAGTCTCATCTGCACGATGGCGTCTGCCTGCGCTTCCGTCAGGGAATAGGTACCCTTGTCAAAGAAGCCGGTAGAAGAAACGTCGATATCCTTAAAGCGCTCTATCAGGCGCTCCTTGCCCTCCTGAATGGTGCTGCTGGCGCGGAGTATCGCAATGACCTCGTCGATGAAATCGATAGCGATGAGGAAGCCCTCAAGGATATGCGCCCTTTCAAGAGCCTTTTCAAGGTCGAACTTGGTGCGGCGCGTGATAACGTCCACCTGGAAATCAAGGTAATGCTCCAGGCACTCTTTCAGCGTGAGTATCTTAGGCTGACCATTTACGAGAGCCAGCATGATAACGCCGACGGTATCCTGCAGCTGCGTGAATGAATACAGCTTGTTGAGCACGACATTCGCGTTTGCGTCGCGCTTAAGCTCGATAACGACGCGCATACCGTTGCGGTCGGATTCATCGCGCACCACGCTTATGCCCTCGATGCGCTTGTCGCGTACAAGGTCGCCGATGCTCATGAGCAGGCGCGCCTTGTTGACCATGTAGGGAATCTCGTCGATGATTATGCGTGTGTGGTTGTTTTCCTCAACGATATTTGCGCGGCCGCGGAGGATTATCTTTCCGCGACCGGTGTAATAAGCGGAGCGAATGCCACTGTAGCCCATGATTATGCCGCCCGTCGGGAAATCGGGACCCTGTATCTGGGTCATGAGCTCCTCAATGGTGACGTCGGGGTTGTCTATCATCAGCATGAGCGCGTCGATTACTTCACCGAGGTTGTGCGGGGGAATATTCGTCGCCATACCTACCGCAATACCGTTACTGCCGTTTACCAGCAGGTTCGGGAAGCGCGACGGGAGCACGACAGGCTCCTGCAGCTTGTCATCGTAGTTGGTGGTGAAATCAACGACTTTCTTGTTGATATCCTGCACCATTTCGTTGGAAATTCTCGCGAGCCTTGCCTCTGTATAACGGTAAGCCGCTGCGGGGTCGCCGTCCACGGAACCAAAGTTGCCGTGACCGTCGATAAGCGGGTATCTCAGCGAGAAATCCTGCGCCAGGCGCACCAGCGCGTCATAAACGGAAGCGTCGCCGTGGGGGTGATACTTACCGAGAACCTCGCCGACGGTGTAGGCGCATTTTCTGAACGGCTTGTCCGCGGTATTGCCCGCGTCGTTCATGGTGTAGATTATACGGCGATGTACCGGCTTGAGTCCGTCTCTGACGTCCGGCAGCGCTCTCGCGGTGATAACTGACATCGAGTAGGTGATGAAAGAGGTTTTCATCGTTTTCTCAAGGTCAACATTCAGTAGCTTTTCCAAGCTGAAATCAATATCCATTTTTCCTCCAAATCAGGTCCCTGTGATCAGTTCCCGGACAGTCTTTCAGAAAGATAATCCCTGACGGCGCTCTCCTGATCCACAGAAAGGCACCTCTTCGGAAAGCAGTATATCTGCTGTCTGTTCCATATCAGCATCAGCGACTCGTCATTCTCAACGAATTCAAGCAGGTCTGCGCCCAGAACGAACGTTGTCTTGAGCGGTGATATTATCTCATCGTCCGCTTCATCGTCAATTTTTACATGCACTTCGTTCTCTTTGGGCTTGACTATCGTTTCTATCTCTATCCTGTCCTCATAGAAAGCCGCCTGATAATCCTCGGGGTTCATGTCGCTGAGTGCTTCCAGCGTCTTTTTGCGTGCGCGCTTTCTGTCGGTAAGACTGTAGGCAAGTCCCACCAGGCAGAACATCAGCGCCGCATACGCAAAGAAAGACTCCGGGTTCATGATTATCGCAACAAGGACAGCCACCGTCAGCAGCGAATACGCCACAATGGTGAATATGTTCCTCTTGCTCTTGAACCGGGTCTGGAAAGCCTTCATTGCCCCGTCTATCTCATCAAGGGTATTGTCGTAGCTGAATTTTATTATCGGCTCGTCGTTCTTCACCGTTTCTTCATTCAGCCCGTTCATTTCCCCACCGTTAAGGTCCGGTAAAAGTCCGTTAGAAATACAGATCACTTCCCTCTGAACACGCAATATTTGTTATATATTTTACATTTTATACTCTCTGTAATCAGAAATCAAGATTCTGGACAAGAGTTGCATTCTGTTCGATAAATTCTCTTCTCGGCTCGACCTTGTCGCCCATGAGTATCGTCATTATCTCGTCAGCCTTTGCGGCGTCCTCAACGGTGATGCGCACCATGGTGCGGGTCTCGGGGTTCATGGTAGTTTCCCAGAGCTGCTCGGGGTCCATCTCACCAAGACCTTTGTAGCGCTGTACATCGACCTTAGCGCCGCTGTCGCCGGAAAGTTCGCGGATATACTTGTCGCGTTCATCATCAGAGAACGCATAGCGCACGTTCTTGCCCTTCGACACCTTGAAAAGCGGAGGCTGCGCGATATAAACATGTCCCTGCTCGATAAGCGGCCTCATAAAGCGGAAGAAGAACGTAAGCATCAGCGTGGATATATGCGCACCATCGACATCGGCATCTGCCATGATGATAACGCGCCCGTATCTCAGCTTTGTTATGTCGAAGTCCTCAGCGATACCGGTGCCAAGCGCCTTGACCACTGGTGAAAGCTTATCGTTGTTGTAAACCTTGTCCGCACGCGCCTTTTCAACGTTGAGCATCTTTCCCCACAGAGCCAGAATAGCCTGGAAGCGCCTGTCGCGCCCGCTCTTCGCAGAGCCGCCCGCAGAGTCACCCTCGACGATGTAGATCTCGGTGATGGAGGGGTCGGTCTCGGAGCAGTCGGCAAGTTTTCCGGGCAGACCGTTGCTGTCCATAACGGATTTGCGCTTTGCTTCCATAGCCTTCTTTGCGGCGTCGCGGGCAGCCTGAGAGTTCATCGCCTTGTTCATGATGATCATAGCGGTCTCGGGGTGCTCTTCGAAATAGTATGTCAGCTGCTCGACAGCGATTTTATATACCACCGGCTGAACCTCGGGGTTTCCGAGTTTGCTCTTGGTCTGACCCTCAAACTCGCATTCCGGCAGTTTTACGGAAATTATCGCGTTGATGGCTTCTCTGATAGCCTCGCCGCTGTAACCGGTGAACGGCTTTTCTTCCTCGCCCTTCTTCGCGGATTTCTTTTTGGGCTTGTTCTTTTCCTGGGCTTCCTTATAAGCCTTCGCGTAGTCGTTGACCACCTTGTTGAGTGCCTTTTTGAAGCCAAGCTCGTGGGTTCCGCCCTCGCCTGTGTGGATATCGTTCGCAAAGGAACGGAATATCTCCGAATTGAAATCGGTGGTGTACTGGAACGCGATCTCAACGTTAATGCCGTTCATATCCCCCGTGAGGTAGATAACGTCCGGGTGGAGAACGTCCGCGCCGCGCTTCTTGTTGAGCCACTCAATGTAGCTCTTGATGCCGCCCTCGTACATCATCTCTTCATATACGGGATTTTCAGGGTCGCGGGTGTCGGAAAGCGTTATCTTCAGTCCACCGTTGAGGAACGCCTTTTCACGCAGCCTGTCCTGCAGGGTCGCGTAGTTGAACTCCGTGGTGTGGAATATCTGCCCGTCAGGCTTGAATGTAACAGTGGTACCGGTGTGGTCTGTGGTGCCGATGATCTTTATCGGTTCGCTGTATTCACCGCGCTCAAAACGCTGGAAATGAATGTTCTTGCCGTCGTGTATCTCTACCTCGAGCCACTCGGAAAGCGCGTTTACAACGGAAGCGCCAACGCCGTGCAGACCGCCTGCGACCTTGTATCCGCCGCCACCGAACTTACCGCCGGCATGGAGCACCGTAAATACAACGGTGGCAGCAGAAATGCCCTCTGCGTGGTTTATCGCGGTAGGGATACCACGGCCGTTATCAACGACGCGGATAATGTTATCCGGGAGTATCGAAACGTTTATCTCGGTGCAGTAGCCTGCAAGAGCCTCGTCGATGGAATTATCGACTATCTCATAAACGAGGTGGTGCAGACCGCCCTCACCGGACGAGCCGACGTACATGCCGGGGCGCTTTCTTACCGCCTCCAGACCTTTTAGTATCTGGATATCATCAGCGCCGTAACTCATGTTCTGGTTCTGAACATTTTCATTTTCAGCCATAAAAAACCTTGCCCTCCATATCATACTGAGCCATCTCAGTAAAGCCGCAGAACCTGCCAGCCCTGCATATCTGCATAACGCATATATTATATATAGTATACCACAAAACCGCCCAAATTGCAAGCATTTTGCGTGATTTTGCAGAGATAATTTTCTGTTTCACATTATTTGCAGCCTTTTATTTACGTGCATGGTTTTAATTATAAAACTACTTCATTTTAAGGAGGAAACCGGCATGAAAAAACTGTTTTCAGCACTTTTCGCAGCTTCTGTTATTCTCAATGTGAACGTCAGCGCAGCCGAACTTGCCGAACTCCACGGAACTCCGTGGACAGATCCGGCAGAATGCCCGAATTCACAAAATGTATCTATAACCGACAATGTCACGATATCTGAAAACACGACAATCAGCAATTCTCTGGTGGTCGAAAGTAACTCCACGCTGCATATAACCAACGGCGCGGAATTGACCCTGAAAAGCGCCGACATTTTTATTGAAGAGGGCGGCACCCTGCTTATAGCCGACGGAAAGCTTGACTTTTACAGCGCCGCATTTGAAAACTGCGGCACGATTATCATTGAAAAAGACGGCGCACTGAATATTTCTTCGGGGACTTTCAGTTCCTACCCCAGCGGAAGTATTTCAAATTCCGGGGAGATAACATGCAAGGGGCGCAGCCTTACCCCCGCATTTAACTCTGTGCGCCGCTACGACAGCCGTTTCAGCCTGAGTGAGTATTCTTTATATATGACCGTCCGCAACGCCGGGAAATCGAAAATAGAAGCGTATTACTGCGCCGGCAGAATTCAGACGAACTACCGCTATACTCTCACCCCGGGCGAAAAGGGCAGGATAAAGCGTTCCAACAAGGCGCTTTCTGCGGTATATGACGTGGAAACCCGGAACGATCTGCTTGCCCGTGTGGAAAGCTACGAAAAAAGCCACCCGCTGGCAGACAGCTACACGGATGGCTGCCACCGCAGGAATTATTACACATACGTCTACAAAACCGACGTCCTAACCGCGGAAAGATGGTGGTTCTCGCTCGTCGAAGAGGAACCGGATCCCCCCGTGATATGGGAACTTGGAGGCAGCGAAGCCGTTACGGCAGTGTGATTTCTTAAAAAACGGCGTTTAAATTACTGTCTGTTAAAAAAAATCCGAAAAAAATTGCGGTTACCCCCTTGAAATTCGGAAAATAATATGCTATAATAAAATATATTATTATGGTGTTCAGAATGAGTAATTATAGAAAAACCTCTGGATACCCAATAAGATAATAAATCGAGAGCTGCGCACGCGCTGTTCCGATCGAATAGCTACGGAGGTGAAACTAAATGCCGAACATCAAGTCTGCAAAGAAGAGAGTTCTCATCGCTAAGGAGAGAACAGAGGCTAACAAGGCTTCCAAGACTGCACTCAAGACAGTTATCAAGAAGGCACGCGCTGAGGGTGCTGACGCTGCTGTTATCAAGACCGCAGTTGTAAGCGTAGACAAGGCTGCTGGCAAGGGTCTTATCCACAAGAATAAGGCTGCTCGTCTGAAGTCCCAGCTGGCTAAGAAGGCAAACGCTTCTGCTTAATTCTTGAACAAGAGCAAAACAACACCCACAGGCGAAAGCGTGTGGGTGATCGTTTTATATGGGTAAATTTGTTGTAAAGAGAAGATAAAGGGGGAATAAACATGGCAGGCGTAAACAAGGAAATAACGGACATCACAGAGATCGAGCGAATTTTAAAGGAAGCCAAGGTATGCCGCCTTGCGCTGATGAACGGAGAATATCCGTACATAATCCCGATGTGCTTCGGTTACAAGCTTGACGGCGGTCAGCTGGAGCTGTACTTCCACAGCGCCCCCACCGGGCACAAGATAGACCTGATAAAGAAGAACAACCTTGCCGGCTTTGAGATAGACTGCCTTGCCGGCGTAGTCAAGGACGAGAGCCGCTGCAGCGTCACCGCGATGTATGAGTGCATCACCGGCACCGGCTTTGTGGAGATAATCAACGGCATTGAAAAGCTCACCGGGCTAACCTCGATAATCAGCAAGTACGACGAGGTCAGACAGGAGCACAAATTCAGCGAGCAGGCGCTCAACGGAATGGTGCTCATCAAGCTGACTGCAGACAGCTTCTGCTGCCGCAGCCACCAGGTAGACGAAGAAAACATCGACCTCCCGGAGTAAACTAGGGAAACGCTGATTAAATCAAATTCGCCTCGCTCAAACGCGCATACTCACGCGGCTGAATTTGATACGCTGCACTTTGATCAGCGTATCCCTATATTTCACACCTGAGTACATAAAAATAAAGGGCTGCGATGAAGCAGTCCTTTTTTCATGCCATTTTATATACTCAACGTATATTTTGTGTGTAAAAACACAGTAAGTCAACAGCTTTACGTGAATTTCTCACCGCAGCGCTTGTTCAGCGTGATGTTGGAAACGTTGGTGATATAGGTGTGTTCCGTGCAGACAACGAACGCTTTCGGCATATCGTCGGAAACGCTGACGACATCGCCGCGTTTCTGGCATGCATTCAGGAAGTCAGCGGTGATACGGCTCGCGGAGCATTCTTCAATGTCGAAAATGCCAATTACATCGTCCTTTTTCACCGTGGAATTCCCCCCAAGGAACATATACATCACCGCACCTCCGTGAAAACGCCGTTTTCCGTGCGCCAGGTCTTTCCGCCGTTCAGCGCGGAAAGGTCGTCCATATTACAGCAGGTAATAAACACCTGACTTTTATCGATATTGTTTATTACGAATCCCCTGCGCACCTGGTCAAGTTCGCTGAGGATATCGTCAAGGATAACCACCGGACAGGTCTTGTTGCGGCGGCGTATCATCTCGGCCTCCGACAGCTTCAGGGAAAGTGCAGCGCTGCGAAGCTGCCCCTGCGAAGCGAAATCCCGCGCGGGCATTCCGTTGATGAAAAAGTTCACATCGTCGCGGTGAACTCCCGCAATGGTGTAGCGCAGCTTCATTTCGCTTTGTATATTATTGTCAAGTTCGGCGACGTAATTTCTAAACAGGGCGTTTACATCATCAAAATTTATACTGTTGGTTTTGAAAATTGAGCTGTAATATTCCATTTTAAGGGACTCAGCCCCCTCGGTCAGCCGCGAATATATCTCCGCTGCATATTCCTGCAGAAACGCGAAGTACTTCAGCCTGCCGTAAGTGACGTTTATCCCCTCCCCCGCAAGCACCTCGTTCCAGGGCGCAAGCTGTGCGGAAAGTTCCTGTTCGCTGATGTCCTTACGGGCAAAAGCGAGTATATTATTACGCTGTTTCAACCCTCTGTTATAACTGGACAGCTTTTTCAGATGGGTGTGGGTCTGCATTACCGCTACATCATCGAGATAAGCGCGCCGGAGTTCCGGGGCGCCCTTTATCAGGTTGAGATGTTCCGGCACGAAAACGACGTATTTCAGCACGCCGTAAAGCTTCGCGGCATCGCTGACATTCAGCCCGTTGTATTTCACCTGCGGTTTGTTATTACAGATGGTATATTCAACAACATTTTCACGTCCGGTATTATTATCATCGCGGAAGCAGAGCCGAATAAACACCTCTGCGCCGCTGTCGCCCACCGGAATATACTGCGAAAAACGCACATGCCGGAAACTTCCCCCCAGACAGACGGAAATGGCCTCCATGAGGTTGGTTTTTCCCTGTGCGTTCTTGCCGATGAAAACGTTGAGGCTGCTGTCAAAATCCAGCTCAGCCTCGCGGATATTGCGGAAATTGCGGATATACAGCCTGGTGATTATCATTATTCAGCAGCAGGATCAGGGATCACCGCATTTTCGTCCAGAACTATCTTGTATTTCTTTCCCTTGAATTCTATTGTATCACCGGGCTTTATCTTCTTGCCGCGCTTGGTGCAGAGTTCACCGTTTACGTTGAATTCTCCCAGCTCCACAAGTATCTTAGCCTTTGCGCCGGTCTCAGCCAGCCCTGCGAACTTTATAAGCTGATCGAGCTTGATAAAGGGGGTCACGATTTTGATTTCTTCCATTGTCTAGTTTCCTTTCTGTTTCTTTGCAGTACTATATAAGCCCGTTACATGCATAAGCACGCCTTTTCTGCCGTATTGCTGACAGTCAAGGGGGACATCGACATGAAAAAACCGCTGCCGCGCTCAGACGGAAGCAGTTTTATCACACAAGCCTATTAGATTTATGGAGGGAATCCCGTCACCGCGGGCTGCGGCAGCGGCTCTTTCCCACCGTTCGATTCATTTCAGGCGCATAGGCAGAACGAGATAAGTGAACGAGGTGCCCTCCATCGGCAGAATGAGTATCGGGGCAACCGAGGAAGTCACGCACATCTTGACGGTGTCGGAGTCGCACGCCTTGAATGCATCGAGCATGTATTTTGCGTTGAATCCGACAATGATAGGCTCACCGTTGTACTTAACGGCGATCTTATCGTTCACCTTGCCGATAGACGTAGTGCAGCTCATGGAGATGTAGTTGTCCTTTATCTCGCAGCGGATAGGGTTCTTGTTCTTTTCGTTTATTATAAGCATGGTACGCTCGAGCATGTCTGTCATTTCGCGGCAGTTCACCTCAGCATACACATCGGAAGTGTTCTTCAGGTAAGTCTTGTACGGGATAAAATCGCCGTCCAGCAGGCGGGATATCATGATGTAGCCGTCAACGGTGAAGCTTATCTGGTTCCTGTCAACGCTGACGATAACGTTCTTGTCGTTGTCGTCGGAGAGAATGTGCGTGAGTTCCTCCAGCGTCTTTGCGGGGACGATGAAGCTCATGTTATTATACGTCAGCGGTTCCTGTCTGAGCGCGATGCGCACGCCGTCAACAGCAGCAACGCTGAGTACATTGTCCTCCAGCTCAAATTTACAGCCCATGAGCGCGGGTTTGCTGTCAACCACGGCAACCGCGAACTTGGTCTGAACTATCATGCTTTTCAGCAGTTTCTGCGGCATGGTGAAGCTTGTTTCGGGGTTCACCTGGGGAACGTTGGGGTAATCATCGGCGCTCATGCACATGATAGAGAAGTTGGTATCCCTGCCGGATATCTCGGCGATGTTATTTCCACCGCACTCAAAGATGATATCGCCGGAAGGCATCTTTCTGATGATGTCGCCTGCCATTCTCGCGTTGATGACGATATTTCCGCTTTCAATGCCGTTTACCTCTATGGAAGTCTTGATGCCTATCTCAAGGTCGTAACCGGTGACTGTGAGGGTGTTGCCCTCGAGTTCCATAAGTACGCCTTCGAGGGCAGGTATGCTGGATTTGCCTGCGGCTGCCTTTGAGGTAGTCTGAACGGCGGAAAGGATAACTTCCTTGGCACAGCTGAACTTCATATTATCTTCCTTTCTCTCAATCCCCCGAAGGGGGTCAGAACAAAATTATTTCTTCTTTTTTAATAATAATAATAATAAGGGCTGTTCAAAAGTTTAAAACTCCGCGAAGCGTTTTGCAGACTTGTTTCAACAGCTGTGAGTTTTTTTGCGGGCGCTGTTGAAAATCTGTACAATTCAGGTGGAGTATTTTTTGTTCAACAGTCCGTTGAATAGTTCTGAAAACATGTTGAAAAACAACGCAAAAACTCCCGAAACTGCCCGATAAAGATCACTGATTTGCCTTGATGTTCTTGATGAGGTCCTCAACGACGGAACGGAAGCTGCTGTCCTTTACCATCGTTTCCTTTACGTTCTTGATTGCATAAACGACGGTGGAATGATCCCTTCCGCTGAACTCCTTGCCTATGGTTTCATAGGGCAGCCCGGTGATCTCCTGGATAGCGTAAATTGCGACCTTTCTCGCGGAGGAAACAGGCGCGTTGCGCTTCTGTGAACGTATCTCATCGGGATCGACGTTGTATATCTTCGCAGCCTCGCTGATGATCTTGTCAACAGTCACCGGCACCGGCTGGTGATCGGAAACTATATCCTTGATGACGTTCTGTGCGCCGACGATGGAGGGCTTTATCTGGGAAACCATATATAAGGCGTTCATCTTGGTGACTACGCCCTCGATCTGACGGATATTGGATTTCAGCTTTGTCGCGATGAAATCAACAACGTCGTCGGGTATCTTGAAGTTGAGTATCTCAGCCTTGCGCTGGATTATCGCGAGCCTTGTCTCATATTCAGGCGCGCGCACGTCCGCTGCAAGACCGGAGGAGAACCTTGTTTTCAGTCGGTCGGAGATGGATTTTATTTCCTTTGCGGGTCTATCTGACGTGAGCACTATTGCCTTGTTGAGCTTATAAAGTTCGTTGAAGATGTGGAAGAACTTTTCCTCGGTCTGTTCCTTGCCGGCGATGAACTGTATATCGTCGATGAGCAGCGCGTCTGCGTTGCGGTATTTTTCGTCAAAAAGCTCGGTGTTGTTTGCGGTGATCGAATGCAGGAACTCGTTTGTAAAGGTCTCCGCAGAGATATAGATGATGTTGATGCCGGGGTATTTCTTTTCCATCTCGTTCTGTATAGCGGAGAGGAGGTGCGTTTTGCCCAGACCGGAATCACCGTAGATGAACAGCGGGTTGTATTTTTCGTGCTGCTTCTGCGAAACTGCCTTTGCCGCTGCGAATGCGAGGTTATTCGACGGGCCGACGATGAAGTTGTCGAAGGTATATGTAACCTTGTTGTCGTTTACCAGGTTGTCTATCTGGCTGGTGACTTCCTCAGTTTTTGCGGGGCTTGCGGTAATTTCCCCGGCAGGTGCGTCGCCCTGCACGATGAACTGAATATTTATTGGATAGCCGATGACGTTTTCGAACTGCTCCTCAAGGCGCGCGCGGTAGAAATCGTTGAGCGTATTCAGCTTGAAATCAATATCGGTCGCGAGCACCACGATGTTTCCGTTCATCTCGACGGGCTTCAGCGTATCCAGCCATATCTCTCTTGCGGAGGTGGAGGTATTATACTCCTGCATATAATTTTCAACAACGAGATTATAGATGTCGGAGAGGGAGGAGATCGATTTCATATTTAGTCACCATTCCATGTTTCTGTTTTTAAGCGTTCTTAGGCAACACCGCACAAAGACCATATATTGGATTTTGCACGTGTCTTGCTTGCATATTTCTAGTTTGGCGCAAAAAACCACATGATTGCTCAACGGATATGTTCTGTGTTGCGCCAAACTTGCATCTTGCACAATTCGTCTTAGCAAGGCGTGGTCTCCCCCGGTGGGGGAGGTGTCAACGCAAGTTGACAGAGGGGCTAGTTTGGCACAATATATCACAGCTTGCTATAAGTTCAATGTTACATTTTGTGCCAAACTAACGACAGACCAGCCTTGCGTCGCTAGTTGTTGACTTGAAAACGCTATCGCTTCCGTCAACAACTCCTCATTGTACAATCTGACGAAAAATCGAGTTTTGCCAATAAGCGAAGCGTAATATTGGCAAAACTGACTGCGCAATACACGCACAATCTTTGTGCGGTATTGCCCTACATTTTATTTCTGACAGGGGTATATATAATATAGTGCACATTGCGCATAGGTTCGGCAGAAATAAAAGTCCAGAAATCACTTAGATTTACTAAGTGATTTGCAACATAAAAGTCCATATTTAATAATAACATAAAAGTTGAAATTTTTCAAGCAAAAAAGCACTTAATTTATCAACGATAATCTGTGAATTTTAAACAAACATATATAGCAATGCGAATAAAACGGCTGTTGAAAAAGCGCCGGAGGCTGCAGCGACCGCGGTGCGCAGTCTTGAAAGCCGCTTCTGCCGCAGGAGGTGATCAGGCGCCGTGCCGGCAATGAGTGCTGCCTGGCGTTCTATTTCTGCGGCGTTAGGCGGATCGCATCTGCTGCTGAGTATCACGATCACCTTTTCGAAGCAGCTGTTGCGCGGGGTTATCTCGATAATGCTTTTAGTCACGCCTTTTATCATTTTATCTGCTTTCCTTTCGGTTGAGATTTCAACACTATGATTGACCTTGTGGATAAATTTATACATTCTTTTATCTCATTTTTAACAGAACAAAGTTGATTGGCAAAAAACTCAGGGTATAACGGGGAAAATTTCCACACAAAAGTTGAAAAGTATGTTGAATTGGTTAAAAAGTCGCATTAAACAGCCATTTTTATATTTCCGATTTCAACCTGCAAAATGATAGGACGCGTATTTTAAGTTTAAAGTCTGTTGATTACCCGAAATTATACTCGCTGTTTAGTCCTGCAAATCTGATAGTTTCGTCGGGCTGTATAATAATGGCAGCACAATGTTGAAAACCAATTCACATTTGGCATTCAACGGGTTTTTAAAGGCAGTTTTCAACGTTAAAACCGATTTTCTCATTTCAGACTGTTGAAAACTGTGTTGAAACGGTTAAAAGCAGGCTTAAAACCGCGCTCTGTTGAAAAAAGTAAATATGTTGATGTTAAGGTTGAAAATAAGTTGACAGGCTGTTGGGAAAAATATTATCAACAAATCTGAGTTGAATGTTGAAATCCGCGTGGCATTCTGTTTTTGCTTTATGATATAAGGTCGCCCCTAAAAAACCAGTCCGGAAGAACAACTCCCGGACTGGTTTTTATAGAGATTCGCACAAAAAAATCCCCGGAACGTAAGTCCCGGGGATCTCTGATGTAAATTACGCCTCAGAAGGAGCGCCTACAGGACATGTGCCTGCGCATGCGCCGCAGCTGATGCAGGTGTCAGCGTCGATAACGTACTTGCCGTCACCCTCGGAAATTGCGTTTACAGGGCAGCCCTCAGCGCAAGCGCCGCAAGCGATGCAATCGTCAGAAATTACGTATGCCATATCAGTTTACCTCCAAAATATAATATCGGGTCGATACCCTCCGTTTTGACTTTACGGCTGACGCCGTCTGTCTTTATTCTATTGTAACATATTTTCAGAAAAAGTCAAGTGCTTTATGAAAATTTTCACATGATTTTCTTCTGCAAAGCCAGTCGCAGTGCGGGGTTAGGGGCAATTAACGTTAACCGCAGGAAACTTGCTTAGTTAGTCAAAACTAATACGATATTCCCAATAAAATGCGCCTGCGGACAGAACTGAAACCGATCGTCCACAGGCGTTTTATCCGGTGTTAAGGATACGCTGATTAAAGCGCAGCGTATCAAATTCAGCCGCGTGAGTATGCTCGTTTGAGCGAGGCGAATTTGATTTAATCAGCGTTTCCTTAACTTAGTCGTCGCTGCTCTCAAGGAAGTAAGAAGCCTCCATATCTGCGACGCTCAGCGCGAATGCAAGCGGGTACATCGCCAGCGCCTGTCCCACCTGGTTCTTGTCTTCGGGACCGGAAAATCCCATGTGCCAGCGTATCGCCATGGCTTCCTCGCGGGTGAGGCGCATGAACCCGCTTATCATGTAGACTGATTTCTCCCCATGCCCGTAGGGAAGAGTGTCGTGTATCTCGTAACGCGGCTGCTTTTCCCACTGACCGGTCTGCTCGTTCTTGACGTTGCGCCAGCCGACGCGGTAGAAGTTCACCTTGCAGACGTCGTGCAGCAGCGCGGTTATCGCGGCTGTTTCAGGGCTGACGTTCAGGTCGTATTCGTTCTTCACGCGGTCGCGCTCAAGGTAGGCGCACAGGCAGTGATAAACGTTCAGCGAGTGCCGCAGCAGTCCCCCTTCAAAGGCGTTGTGGTAGCGCGTGCTTGCGGGCGCGGTGAAAAAATCGCTCTTGTTGTCAAGAAAATCCAGCAGCTTGTCTGCGCCGTCGCGGGTGATTTTTTCGGTGAATATCTGTATGAACTCTTCCCTGTCTGTCATAAGCCCTCCATGTCAGTTATAGCCGGTGTAGCGTACACGTTTTCTGGTTATTGTGAGCGTTTCCGGGTCGTAGGTGTATTCGTACTGCTTGACGGTGTATTCCCCGTATTCCTTGGCGACTATGTGCTGTATCATGAACCCTGCGGACTGCGGCTCCAGATGGGTGCCGTATGGCGCGGTCTCGGCGCCGTTTTCATACACGGGCACTTCCACCAGCTTATCGCCGGAAACCGCAAAGAACCTCGCGTACTGCGGTACTTCCACCTCGTTGAGTATCGTGAAATCCAGCTGTATCAGGTCGGGGTAGTCGCCGGCGCCGAAATCACGCATGTTTGAGATGATCTCGCAGCCATATGTAAGGTCCTTGAGCACGTTTTCGAATATCAGGAACCCGTCGTCCCGGGGGACGTTTATTTTCAGCGTGTCTATCGTCTTCCCCTGCTGCATGAGGTCCAGCCGGAAGTCGCCGTAGACGTCGCCGTTTATGACGGTGGTCTCAAGCTCGGTTGCCTCGGTGGTCGCGGGGAGTTTTATGCAGGATATCTCCACGGTGTAATAGCTGCCTGCGGAATACACATTCTTTATAGAATATGAAAGCCTGCTGCCCTCTATTCGCGGGGTCTGAACCGCTGCGGGTATGACCTCGTCCGGCTTCAGCGGCTCCGGCTCGGGGGTGGTGGCAGTGGTGGCTGCGGAGGTCGTGGAAGCGGAAGTCGCGGCAGTTGTCGCAGCGCTTGAATATTCCGACGACGGCTCCTCCAGCGCACAGCCGGTGAGAAGCACGGCGCCCGCGCAGATAACGCATATACCGATTTTTTTCATGAGCACACCTCCCGCATGATTATCATACTCCTATTATAACTAATTTCAGGCAAAAAATCAAGTCATTTATGGAACAATTGTTCATGCGGGGGGATTTTTCTGAAATATGCTATCTTATTACCGAATTCACCGCGTCGGCAATACAGCCAGCCCAAAGCCTGACCTGCACGTCCTCGTCCGACGGCGCCGCGAGAAGCCCCCGGTGGGACTTCTCCCCGGTGAGCGCGGAAACCTCCAGCGCGGTGGGTACGCCGACTGCGATGACGGGCACGCCCACAGTCCTGCGGGAAAGCTCCCTGCGGGGAGCCGCGCTGCCGGACCCGGGGGTGATCCCTGCGGTGGAAAGCTGCACGCTGCCGCACAGCCGCTGCGGTGAGGTGCAGCTGAGGGAATCCACCGCGATGACGGCAGCGCAGGAAATTTCCCGTGCGGCTGCGCGGACAAGGCGCACGGTTTCGATGCCGGTGCGGGCGGCAACGTCGGTCTCTATCGCCGCGAGGGAATACCGCGTGCCGTTCTGCGGAACGAGCCTCCGCACGGAAAGCGCCCCCAGGCTGTCGCGGGTGATGTCGGGGTTGCCGAGCCCTGCCGCGAGTATTCCCCCGTCCGGGGGAAGAAGCTGCGTTATGGCGCGCCGCAGCAGCGCGGGGAGGGCATTCCCGCAGGGGTCGCCCTCCAGTGTGATGTAGCGCCCCGGTGGGAATTCCGCTTCAGTCCCCGCGGGAATGCGTATATCGGTTATCCGCACTCCCCCGATGGTACGGCTGACGCACCTCGCGCCGCCCACGCCGGAAACCAGCCGCGCGCTTTCGCATGCCATGTCAGTGTGATGTTTCATAGTGCCTCCGTTTTTTGTATTTGTATTATTATGCGATTTATGGGCGCGTTTATTTTGCCATAATGACAAAAAATCATTGCATTTTTCACAGAAATGTTGTATAATAAATAATGATATCGTATTTTCCGCAAGGAGGTTTATATATGAAACTGATATTCGCGATAGTTAATAACGACGACAGCCACGCTGTTTCGTCCTCGCTCACCCAGGGGGGATTTCAGGCGACCAAGCTTGCTTCCACCGGAGGGTTCCTCATGGCTGGCAATACCACGTTCATGATATGCTCGCAGGACGATCAGGTGGATACGGTCATTGATATAATCAGCAAGCACAGCCACAAGCGTCAGCAGTTCGTGCCCAATTCCGCGAGCTACGGGCTGAGCAATTACACCAGCTTCCCTGTCGAGGTCTCAGTCGGCGGCGCGACGATATTCGTCACCAATATTGAGAGATTTGAAAAGGTATAATGAAGCTTTACGGTAAAGAAGCGCTGGCAGAACTGCTGAGCGACACCGCGGAAGAAAACCGCATGCCCCACGCGATACTCCTCACCGGAGAGCGCGGCAGCGGACGGCACACCGTCGCCAAATACATCGCGAAGCTGTTCATGTGCGGCGCGCGTCCCTGCGAGAAGTGCCCCACATGCTCAAGGATAAACGCGGGCGCCCACCCGGACGTTATCGACGTGCTGGGCGAGATAGGCGGCAAGTACGGGCTGACTTCCAAGAACGGCCTGACAGATATCCGCGAATTCATGGACGGCACCGCGATAAAGCCCAACGACGGCGACGTGAAGATATACGTTTTCAGCAATGCTGAGGAAATGTCGGCGCAGGTGCAGAACACCCTGCTGAAAAATATCGAAGAGCCTGAAAACTGGGTAAAGTACATTTTCATCTGCGAGAATTCCAGCAGCCTGCTGACGACAATACGTTCCAGGGTGACGGAATACCGCATTCCCGACTGCACCGCAGCGGAATGCCGCAGATGCCTTGAAGAGGAATTTCACGCGGATCCGGCGCAGGCTGAGGAATACTCCCAGATGATGTCGGGGAACATCGGCAAATGCGTCGACGCCCTGGGACTTGCCCCCAAGCCCGAAAAGAAGCGCAGCGGCAAGAAATCAGACGACGAGCCGGAAGAGGACGCGGCTTCCGTCGAGATGAAGCTGATGGAAAGCGCCCGGCACGCGGCTGCGGCAGTGGCTTCCCGCAATGCGTACATGCTGTGCGCGGCTCTGGGGGAGCAATCCGGCAGAAAGGAATACGCGGGCATGCTGGAGTATTTCGCTGGCATACTGCGGGACGCTCTCGCGGCAAGAGCCGGGGGCGGGCTTTATTCCTGCGGAAAGGAAGAAGCAAGGAAGATAGCGGCAATATTCGACGAAAACAGGCTTGCGGATATGATATCCGCAGTTTTTGAGATAAACCAGAAGTCGGCAGCGGCAAACTTAAATCTTGCGCTGTGTTCGGCTTACCTCACGTCAAGGCTGTTATAAAGATAGGAGTACAATGGATAACAATTATTTCACTGAAAAGATAGCGCCGAAGAACAAGACGGCGCAGGAAAATACACAGCCGAAGCAGACGCAGCCGGTGAACATTCCCGACGACCTGACTGAACACCGTGCAAACCACCCCGACGACAAGCGTGAGGAAAAGCGCCCGGAGCGCCGCGAAAATTCCCCGAAGAACGACGGGAACCGCGCACCCCGGCAGGAGCGCCGCGACGTCCCCCGCAGAGAGAAAAAGCCCGCAGAACCCGGCGCGCTCACCGAGATAATCGGCGTGCGCTTCAAGGACGTGGGCAAGGTGTATTATTTCGCGCCGGGCGGCGTGCAGTTTGAGCAGGGCGACCAGGCGATAGTAGAGACCGCGCGGGGCGTTGAGTGCGGAGAGATAGTGCTCACCAACAGAAAAGTTCCGGAGAGCACGATAGTTTCCCCGCTGAAGAACATTATACGCAAGGCGACCCAGGCAGACATAAAGCAGCTTGAGGAGCGCCGCCGCCAGGAAAAGGAGATAATGCAGGTCTTTGGCGACAAGATAGCGCAGCACAAGCTCGACATGAAGCCAATCGACGTTGACTGCACCTTTGACGGCAGCAAGATACTGTTCTATTTCACCTCCGATGGCAGGGTGGATTTCCGCGAGCTGGTAAAGGACCTGGCTTCCGTTTACCGCACGCGCATTGAGCTTCGTCAGATAGGAGTGCGCGACGAGGCGAAGATGCTGGGCGGACTTGGCATCTGCGGGCGCCCGTTCTGCTGCTCCAGCTTCCTGGGGGAGTTCCAGCCGGTTTCTATCAAGATGGCAAAGGAGCAGTCCCTCAGCCTTAACCCGACTAAAATCTCCGGCACCTGCGGCAGACTTATGTGCTGCCTGAAGTACGAGCAGAACTGCTACGAGGAATTCCTGCGCACCACCCCGAAGGTCGGCGCGTATGTCGAAACTGCCGACGGCAAGGGCAGGGTCTGCGAGACCAACCTCCTCACGGGAATTCTCAAGGTACAGCTTGACAAGAACCCCGACGCCCCCATCACCGTCAACAAGGCAGACGTGAAGCTGCTCAAGGACGGTCAGGTGCGCATAAGCCGCGACGAGGCAAAGGCGCTCAAGGGACTTGAGGACAAGTAAAAGTCAATTCGGAATTCTTAATTCGTAATTCGGAATCATGGTATCGCCTACGGCGATAATATTTTAAAAACTTTGATATGAAACAACACAGGGCGAAAGATGATCTCTCGCCCTGTGTATTTTATTATAATCCTTTTGAGATAACGTCCGCGTAAGCGGACACCGAAATTCCGCATTCCGCATTCCGAATTACGAATTACTCCTCTACCAGTGTGTCGGTGGGAGCGGGGGTGGGAGCGGGAGCCGGCTTGCTTTCCAGCTGGTCTTTGTTCTCCATTACGAGCAGGTTCATCTCGAACGGGGTGAACAGTCTGCCGCAGGTGGAACCGGGGTTGAGCACGGCAGTTCTGCCCTTTATTGCGTTGAACAGCTTGGTGGTGTTGATCTTCATGCAGTTGAAGGTCTTGTGCTGCTCGTTCGCCAGTACGGACATGCGCGCCGGAGATGTGAAGAACGGTATCATCTGCTGACCGTCCTTGTTCTGCATCATCATGACGTTGAGCAGTCGGTTGCCGTTTGCGTCGGTCTTGTCGCCCACTGCCGCCACAGCGAATACATCTGCCGCCATCAGGTCGGGGAGAACTGTCTTCCACTTGGTCTTGTCCTTGTTAGCCTCGGTGATGCGTTCTTCAAGAGCCTTGTTGAACACCTTCATCTGCTCAGGGGTAAGCTGCTGATTAGACATGTTTTCGTTACCTTTCTGTAATTCGGGCTGACTGTAAAAACCTCCGCGGCAGATCTCTGTGATACGAGTGATCTGCCCGGATATGGTTTTCACAGGCGCCCTTTATCTTGCCTTTTCTACGTTTTCCTTGACTATCTTTGCGATAACGTCCTCGAGCGGAGAAGCGCCGAGGTCGCCGTCCTTGCGGGAGCGCAGGGATACGGTGTTGTCCTCTACTTCCTTATCGCCGAGAATGAAGAAGTACGGTATCTTTTCAAGCTGAGCCTGACGTATCTTGTAGCCGATCTTTTCGTTGCGGTTATCCACAGTCACACGCATGTTCATATCGTCGAAGCGCTTTGCGATGTTCTCTGCGTAGTCCTTTGCGCGGTCGGTTATCGGCAGGATACGCACCTGCTCGGGGGACAGCCACAGCGGCAGTGCGCCGGCGTACTTCTCCAGCAGGTATGCGAGGGTTCTCTCATAGCAGCCAAGGCTGGTGCGGTGAATGATATACGGGTTCTTCTTTGTGCCGTCAACATCGACGTATTCCATGCCGAAGCGCTGTGCGAGCAGCATATCGATCTGGATAGTTACCAGGGTGTCTTCCTTGCCGAATACGTTCTTGTACTGGATATCCAGCTTCGGTCCGTAGAAGGCAGCCTCGTCGATACCGATGGTGTACTTAACGCCGAGGTCGTCCAGGATAGTCTTCATGGTAGCCTGTGCGATCTCCCACTGCTCTGCGGTGCCCTCATACTTGTTCTTGGGGTTTGAGGGATCCCACTGCGAGAAGCGGAATGTGCAGTCCTCGAGAAGTCCTACGGTGTCGAGACAGTACTTGGCGAGCTCAAGGCAGTTTCTGAATTCGTCCTCAAGCTGCTCGGGACGGAGGATATAGTGACCCTCGGAGATAGTGAACTGACGTACTCTGATAAGACCGTGCATCTCACCGCTGTCCTCGTTGCGGAACAGTGTGGATGTCTCAGTCAGGCGCATGGGCAGGTCGCGGTAGCTGCGCTGTCTGTTCAGGAATACCTGATACTGGAACGGGCATGTCATCGGGCGCAGCGCGAAGCATTCCTTGGTTTCATCGTTCGGGTCGCCGAGCACGAACATTCCGTCGAGGTAGTGATCCCAGTGGCCGGAGATCTTATACAGCTCGCGCTTTGCCATATACGGCGTCTTTGTGAGCTGGCAGCCGTGCTTGGCTTCAATGTCCTCTACCCAGCGCTGCATGATCTGTACGACCTTGGCGCCCTTGGGCAGGAGTATCGGCAGACCCTGACCGATGTAGTCAACGGTGGTGAAGTATTCAAGCTCTCTGCCTATCTTGTTGTGATCCCTGCGCTTTGCGTCCTCGAGGGCTTCGAGGTGGGCGTTGAGGGCGTCCTTGGACGGGAACGCGGTGCCGTAGATTCTGGTGAGCATCTTGTTCTTCTCGCTGCCGCGCCAGTAAGCGCCGGTGACGGAAGTAAGCTTGAACGCCTTTACCGGCGAGGTGGACATCAGGTGGGGGCCTGCGCACAGGTCGGTGAAATCACCCTGCTTGTAGAAGGAGATAGGCTCGCCCTTGTCTGCGTGTTCCCTGCAGAGCTCCACCTTATAAGGCTCTCCCTGCTCCTCGAGGTACTTTATAGCTTCGTCAGGAGCCATAGTGAAGTGTTCAAGACGGATAGACTCCTTGACGATCTTCTTCATTTCTGCTTCGATCTTAGTCAGGGTATCGGTGGTGAAAGGCTCCTCGGTGTCGAAATCATAGTAGAAGCCGTTCTCGATAGCCGGACCTATGGCAAGCTTTGTTGCCGGGAAAAGGCGCTTCACAGCCTGTGCCAGAACGTGGGAGGCGGTGTGGTTGAAGGCTCTCTGACCCTGCTCGTCCTCGAATGTGAGGAACTTCACGGTGCAGCCGTCGGTGAGTGTAGTGCGCAGGTCGCATACCTTGCCGTCAATCTCTGCGGCGCATGCGGTCTTTGCTTCGCCGAGTTCGCGTGCCGCGTCGAATGCGGACAGCTGAGAGTCGAATTCCTTTGTTTCGCCGTTTGCCAGTGTTACTTTTATCATACTGAACTTCCTTTCCTTGCAGAGCTAAACAAAAGCCCTGCCGTTCAATGTTATTTCACAGCGTTTGCCGTGTACCTTTTATTGTACTACTATTCCGCTTAAAAGTCAAGTTATTTGTGATTTTCAGCCGGGATATGATTTTTTATTTCTGCAATTGACATCATTCGCAGAGTGTAGTATAATAAAAAAGCCGGCACTCCGGACGTTAAAAGCGAAAGGAGGGTATGACCATGGATTTTTTCGGCTTTATTCTATCCGTCATAGCAAGTGTGGTAGCTTACTACATATGCAAGTGGCTCGACGAAGAGTAGTACCGGCAAAGAGCACATAGCAAAAAACCGACCCCCGAGTTGCCGCTCGGGGGTCAATTTTTTTGGTATGCCATGTGTAGATGTTTCGGCTTTTCTACATCTATATTATAACACGTAAAATCTTGTTTGTCAAGCATTATTAGCACTTGTTCAGATAAGCTGATCCTGAATGACGCCTGCTATCTTATAAAGCGGCGCCTGGACCTGCACCGCGCCTATCTTGTAGGCTTCCATGGGCATGCCGTAGACAACGCAGGTCTCCTTGTCCTGCCCTATCGTGAATGCGCCTGCCTGCCGCATTTTGAGCAGTCCGTCCGCGCCGTCGTGACCCATTCCGGTGAGAATGACCCCTATGGAATTGCCCCCGGCAGTTTCAGCGACGCTGGTGAATAGCACGTCCACCGACGGGCAGTGCCCCGATACCTTTTCCCCCGGCCGCGAGGAAACATAGTACCCCAGCGCGTCGTGGCAGAGTCTAAGATGATGCTCCCCGGCGCCGATTATCACAAGTCCCCTGCGGAGCCTGTCGCCGTCCTCGGCTTCCTTGACTTCCATCTTGCAGCTGCGGTTGAGCCTTTCGGAATACATCTTCGTGAAGCCCGCGGGCATGTGCTGTACCACCAGCGTCGCGGGCGAGTCTGCGGGAAGCTCTCGAATGACCTTTTCCAGCGCCTCGGTGCCCCCGGTGGAAGCCCCGAATGCGAGCACGACGTCAGCCTTGCGGAAGCGGCCTGTAGCGGGTCGCAGCTCGGTGTGCGTGATTATCGGCTCCGGTCTGGAGTTACCGCCATTGTCGGAATGCGCCTTTTTCACCGCCCTTGCTATTTCAGCGGCAAACGCCTGCATCTCTGCGTTGGTGCGTGCCAGCGGCTTCTGTACGAAATCCATTGCGCCCGCGTCGAGAGCGGCTTTTTCCTGCTCCACGGACGATGAAACGACTATAGTCGGCAGATAATACTGCGGGAGCAGCTTTTTCAGGAACGCCACTCCGTCCATTTTTGGCATCTCGATATCCAGGGTCATGACGTCCGGCTCGTATTTGAGTATCATATCCCGGGCGCTGTAAGCGTCGCCCGCAGTGCCCACGACGTCGATCTCCGGGTCCTGCCTGATAAATCGCGAAAGCACCTCGCGGAACAGCAGGGAGTCGTCCACCACCAGCAGTTTGATCTTTCTCATAAATTCGCCCCCGTTGGTCAGGTGTTGAGTCCTCTGCGGTATATCGCAGGTTTTACGTATTCGAACGGCGTTTCTCCCCGGGGAATGCTCTCCGCATGCCCGATGTAGAAATACCCTCCGGGCTTCAGCACTTCGTAGAAGCGGTTCACCAGCGCGTTCTTTGTCGGCTGGTCGAAGTAGATCATGACGTTGCGGCAGAATATCAGGTCGAACGGGCGCTGCTTGTATTTCTCGGGCATGGGGTCCATCAGGTTGAATGGCTTGAAGATTATCTCGTCCTTTATTGCCTGACATATCTCATAGTGCTCGTCGTCCACCTTGTTGAAGTAGCGGCGCACCCATTCATTGCTAAGCCCTTTCATTCCCTCGACGTTGTATATTCCCTGCTTTGCCTTGTCCATGACGCTGTGTGAGATATCCGTTGCGAGAATGCGCGTATCCCACATGGGTTTTTCACGCCCGAAGTATTCGTCGAGAAGCATCGCGGTGGTGTAGCATTCCTCTCCGGAGGAACACCCCGCGCTCCATATGCGCAGTTCGTGGTTTTTGGCGTTCTCCACCGCCCACGGGAGAACGGTCTCTTTCAGGAACGTGTAGTGTTCAGGTTCCCGCATGAAGAATGTGTGGTTTGTCGTGAGCTTGTTCAGGATAGTAGTTACCTCGGCGCCTGAGGTGTCTGCCATCACTGCGTCGAGGTACTGGTCATAGCTTGTGAAGCCGCGGTCGCGGAGCATATTTCCCAGTCTGCCCTGTATAAGCACACGTTTTGCGGACAGGTTTATGCCGAAGTTGTCGTGCATGTAGTCCACAAGGCGGTGAAATTCACGGTCAGAAAGTTCCATATCAACCCTCGTCGTCAAGCAGCTTGGCAACGTCGAGAATGAGCTTAACGTCGTCGCCGGAGCGTATCATGTACTGAATGAACGAATTTGTATTGACCGAGCGGTTCTCCGGGGTCGCGGAGATATCGTGGGAGTGTATATCCTCAACGTCAGCGACACTGTCCACGATTATGCCGACGGACATCTCGTTGAGGCTGAGAATGATTATGCAGGTGCGGTTGGTGTAGGGAATTTCTTCCTTGCCGAAGCGGCTGCGGATATCGACAATCGGCACCACCTTACTGCGCACGTTGATTATTCCTTTTATATAAGGAGGAACGTGCGGGACCTTTGTGATGTGCTGCATCTCGATTATCTCGGTGACGTACTGTATCTCGATACCGTAGATCTGGTCGCCGATGTGGAATGTCATGACCTTGCCGAGCACGGTATTCTCATTTGAAAGCTTTCTGTCGGTGGACTGCTGCTTTGCAACAGCCTCCTTTATAACATCGTTTGTCATGCTGACCCCCTCCTTAACCTATGAGCGTGTTGGTGTCGATGATCAGCGAAATGCTGCCGTCGCCCATTATCGTGCAGCCGGAAAGACCCTCGCCCTTGATGTTGTACTTGTTCAGGTACGCCGGGAACGGCTTTACGACTACCTGCTGCTCGCCGATGAGCCTGTCTGCGAAGATGCACACGCTCTTGTTGTCGGTCTCCACGAGCAGGAGGATACCGTCCTCAAGGTCGGTTATCTTGGTGTCTATGCCGAATTTCTCATGCATGCGCAGGATAGGATAGCATACGCCGCGTATCATTATCATCTCGTTGTTGCGTGTGTCGCGCAGTATCTGGCTGGACTCAGCCTTGAAGCTTTCGCGGATAGTGGAGATGGGCACGGTGAATACCAGGTCGCCGCAGGTGACTTCCATACCGTCGATGATGGCAAGCGTGAGCGGTATCTTGATGATGAACGTGGTTCCCTCGCCCTTCTTGCTGTCCACGATTATGGAACCGCCGCACTTCTCTACGTTTGCCTTTACTACGTCCATGCCGACGCCGCGTCCGCTGAACTCAGTAACGGTTTCGTTGGTGGAGAAGCCTGGGAGAAGTATCAGGTTCTGTATCTCCTTGACGGAGTACTCGCTCTCGGGCTTGGTGAGAATGCCCTGCTTGCGCGCTTTCGCCATTATCTTGTCGGGGTCGATGCCTGCGCCGTCGTCAGAAACGGTGATGATGACCTCGCCGGAAGCGTTCTGCGCGGTGAGCTTTACGGTTCCCTTTGCGGGCTTGCCCTCTGCGGTACGCTCCTCGACGTGCTCCTCGATGCCGTGGTCCATGCAGTTACGTACAAGGTGCATGAGCGGATCCTGCAGGCTGTCCACGATGGACTTGTCCACCTCGGTGTCCTCGCCCTCCATGACGAATTCAACGTCCTTGTTGAGTTTTTTCTTCATGTCGCGGACGATGCGGTTCATCTTCTGGAATACGCCTGCGAGCGGTACCATTCTGATAGACATTACGGTATCCTGCAGTTCGCTGGTGAGCTTCTTCAGCTGGCGTGCCGCCTTGTTGAAGCTTTCTAGTTCCAGACCCTCGAGGTCGGGGTTGGATATTACCATGGATTCGGTGGTGATTATCTCGCCGACGATATCATGCAGCGCGTCCAGCTTTGCGAGGTTTACGCTGATGAGCGACTGCTTCTGCGCGCCGCCGGAAGCCTGCTGCACCTTTTCTACGGCAGCCTGTGCCTTTTCCACTGCGGTCTGCGGCTTGGGAGCTTCTGCCATTGCGGGAGCGGGCGCAGCGGCTGCTGCGGGCTTCGGCTCGGGGGGAAGCTCTGTCTTTGCAGGCTCGGCCGCAGGCGCTGTGGGAGCCGGCTCGGAAACTATCTCGTAACTCTGTACGTTGAGGGCGCTGGCAATGGCGTTGAGCACTTCGTCCACGCTGTCGTGCGGTGTGAACTTTATCAGGAAGCCCTTTTCGATTATCTCCTTTGCGGTGTCGGGGTTTGTCTCGACGTCAGCGGGGGTGAATTCCAGGGTCTTGCAGGCGTCCTTGATGGTGTTTATCAGCAGGAACGCGCGCAGGTTCTCCATCTGGCAGCCGTCCTCGAAGAAAACGCGCACGGTTGTTGTATTATCCCCGGAAGCGGCAGGAGCCGCAGCCGCGGGAGCAGCTGCCGCAGCGGGCGCGCCGCTTTCGGGGTCGGGTGCCGCGCCGGAAGCTATAGCCTCTGCCTGCGCTGGGGTATCGCCCTTGGTCTCGCCGACGAGAGCGTCCCGCGCCTTGAGCAGCTTGTCTATCAGCTCGCTGAAATCCATCTGCTCATATTCGCCGTTGACGTTGTTCTGGATAAGCTCTATCTGCGCCTTGTAGGAGTCGGACACCTGGAAAACCAGGTCGTAAACGAAGCTGACATCTGTGATGACGTCAGGGTTTTCACGGATAACGAAGAACATATCCTCTGCCTTATGCGCCAGCACAGAAAGGTTCTCAAAGCCCATCATCGCCGAGGAGCCCTTGATGGTATGCATGATACGGAAAATTTCCTTGATGTCCTCGCTGTCGAAAGAATTCGCCTGTTCTGTTCTCAGCAGTATTTCATCAAGCTGTTCCAGCAGGGAATTTGTTTCGTAGAAGTACATGTCCAGCATCGCTTCCATGCCGGGTTCGATTTTTGCCATAAAAACATTCCTTTCCTGATATACGCCGTAGCGCATATTATTTTCTGCAGCCTAGCTGCAACAAGAAAAAATCAGCTTTTTTCAAAAAAACACTTTATTATTTGCCTGGTTTATGATACAATGTAAATATCACATATATCTAGTAACACAGGAGGGGTCGCCATGGCGCAGATACCGCAGATAAACAATCCTATCACGGCGAAGAACTATAACTACAGTTCCCGCCCGATGGACCCGAACACCGAGCCGTTTGACATAGTCAAGCTGACGGGGGTACAGGGTGCTGGCAGCGGTTCGGCTTCAAGCGCGCGCAGCCGCCTCGAGATGGGCAACCGCGAACTTATCCCGCTGCAGGTGCAGGTCGCAAAGGACCCTACCCTCGCGGTGGAAACGCTCAAGGACCTGCTCAACATCGAGGTGCTCAACCAGGCTCTCATCAACGGCCACACCGAGCTCTACGGAAAGCTGGAGGATTTGGCTGCAGCTCTCTATGTAAAGCCTGAGGAACTTGTGCAGGAGATACAGAACCAGGAGCAGCAGAACACGATGTTCAGCGGCCACGAGTTCTACGACGTGCTGCGCGAGGTGGCAAAGACCACCACCGACCCGTCCACCAAGGAACTCATCGGAAACCTGCTCAAATCCATCAATTTCGCCCAGAACAAGAACGAGATACTCGGCGCGCTGAGGGCTAACATGAAGTTCCTGTCGGAGTATTTCTCACCGAACGAGAAACTTTCAGCCAGGCTGCTGAACCTTTCGCAGGAATGGGGCGCAGCGGACGCGGACAAGTATTTCGACTACCTCAAGGGGGAGACCCTCGCGGTGCTGAAAGACGTCAGCGGCAGCCTGCTGAACGACGAACGCACACAGATGCTCATTCCGCTTATCACGCACAATCTGTCACGGTACAACAACAGCCCTTACATGTGCAAGGAGTATTTCAACCTGCTGCTGTCGCAGATAACCTCGGGCACCCTGCGCGAGTCGCTTAAAAACTCTTTTGCGCGGCTTTATTCTGCCATATTCAACAAGCAGAAGATGACAGACCCGCAGCAGCCGGATACCTCTACTGATAATTATACAACAAAATCTGAACAAAATCAACCACTAACAGGGAATTCCTCTGATAAAAATTCAGAAATTTCATCTCCGGAGGAAAAAATCAGTCAGGTTGACGAAAACAGCGGTAAGGGAATTGTAGAAAATGCCGAGGATGAAGAGCCTGAACTCACCGGGTACCTGAAATTCCTGAACGAGAGCATGAGCGAAAAGGGTTACATGACCGCATTGAAGGACAGCGGGTATAACATCGAGCAGATGATGACGGCGTATTCCAGGGGCAGGCAGTCGGGATTTCAGACGCTGCAGAACATGGTGAAGGGTCTGTTCATCGATGACAAGACCGGGGAGCAGACCGCGCAGCTCATGCAGGATTTCTCGAAGCTGCACACTGTGCAGGAAGTCATCGACAAGCTGAACGAGACGCTCCGCGCAATGCCTGATATGCCGATACGCGAGCGGCTTTACGGTGCGTTCGTGGACGTCATCGACAAGATGGCGCTCAAGAACGAGATGCCGCAGCACGGCGTAAGACCTCCGGTAAGTTCCACGCTGGACAGCCTGACGGATTTCATACAGGAGAACATAAATCACCCGGCGCTGAAATCCCTGGACAGCTTCAACGCGGCGAACCTGCTGCAGAGCCTGCTGAACGCCCCGGGAGTTTTCACGCCGCTGGCGCACTACATACTCCCGCTGGACGTAGACGGCACCAAGGCGTTCGGCGAACTCTGGGTGGACAACGACGAGAACAACCCGAACAACACCCCGGGCACGCAGCGTAACTATCACCTGTTCCTGACGTTCGACGTGGAGAGCATAGGGCGGTTCGAGGTGGACTTATACGCGCTGGGCGACGAGGTAAACCTTACGCTGCTCTACCCACCGCGGTTCGAGAAGCAGATAGACCCGATGAAGGAAAGAATAAACAAAGTGGTGCGGAATGTAGGCTACAACACGAGGGCGTTCGAAACAGCCCCGCTGAAGTCCCCGCATAATCTGACGGAGATATTCCCGAAGATAGTGGACAAGCGCACCACGCTCAACACAAGAGTCTGACGGGAGGTAATACTATGGAAAAGCACCCAAAGGCGCCGGCAAACAACAAGCGGCTTTACGGTCAGAATGCGGCAGTCGCGCTGAAATACAACCCGGATATGAACTATGCGCCGGTGGTGGTGGCTTCCGGTCTGGGGGAACTGGCGCAGCGCATCGTCAACATCGCCGACGAAGCGGGAGTGCCGGTGTACCGCGACGACAGCGTCGCAGCCCTGCTGGTGATGCTCAACGCCGGTGAAACCATTCCCAAGGAACTGTATCAGATAGTTGCGGCAATTTACGCGGAGGTCGTGTATACAGCGAATGATATGAGGAAGAAATAAGATTTCACGGCTATTGACAAATGCAAAAAGAAGTGGTATAATATCAGTGTAGAAACCGAGAATATCTACATTTGTGCACACAAAAAAATTTGCCCCCGAGCTGCAACTCGGGGGTTGATTTTTATCAAATCTTTTGAGATATTATCGCCGCAGGCGATACCATAATTCCGAATTCCGAATTCCGCATTCCGAATTAACTCAAAGGTCGTCCGCGTCCTGGACGGGTTCTTCTTTCGGGTCGATGGGCACTCCGGTGTACATTCCCTGGGGGTCGGTCGTGGGGGAAGTTATCGGGGTGACGTCCGCGGGTCTGAACGGCTTCTTTTTCGGGGGAGTTTTGCCGGTGCGGTGACAGTTGGTGTATTCCTGCATAGTTCTTCTCCTTATTATAAATACAAAAAATACCGCATCTTGTTCACGATGCGGTATTATTATGCGCGCTGGCGCGTGGTTCATTCGCCGGTGCTGTCGGAAGTCTGCAGGAGATTTTTCTGCTTGACGGGGGTGTAGTCCGTGCTGCCGGAGGCGCGCCGCAGCGCCTTGATAAGCCCCGGGGTCGTCCAGGTGAAATCCTCGCGGTCGTATTCGCTGCCGTCGTCCCACAGGAATGCCGCGATGCCCGCGTCACGGCAGAGCTTCGTCAGCATTTCGCAGTAGAAAACGCGGCTGGGCAGGTCGTCGCCAACAGTGCCGTATTCGGTTATCATCGCAGGTATGCCCTTGTCGGTGAAATTTTCGCGCAGCTGCTCCACCATTCCGTGCATCCATATCTGGTCGGAATTGCTCCCCCACTTGTCCTGAATTCCCTCAACGCAGAACGTCACGGGAATGTAATAATGCACCGACAGAATGCACCTTTCGCTGGGGTCCTCAGGCATGACAAAGCGCTCGTCGGTGGAACACATTATATCCGCGTTGTAGCCTGATATCAGCAGATGGCGCCAGGGGTTGTTCCCGCCGGAGGAACGCACCGTGTTCACGAAAAGCTGATTTATGTCGTTGAGCAGGTCGTAAGCGCCGTCTTCTGAAACGTCCGAGAAATCAAGCGAATTCACGCTCTCGAACAGAACGCGCTCGTTGTACCCGCTGAATTTCTCCGATATCTGCTGCCATATGCGCTGGTAACGCGCGAGAGCCGCTTCCCTGCCGGAAGCTGCGCAGTCCAGCCAGGAACCGCTGTCGCCGTCGTGGTACATTGTTATTATCACGTACATTCCGCTGTCGTAGGCGTAGTTCACCACCTGCCGCACGCGGTTGAACCAGGTTTCGGCAACGTTGCCCTCGTCGTCGATGTGGTCGCGCCAGGTTATGGGCAGCCGCACGGCGTTCACGCCGCAGTCCACCAGGCTCTCGAACAGCCGTGATGAAGCGGGGGGATTTCCGCGGAGGGTCTCGTTGACGACGGCGTCCACGGGGTCGTCGGGGGTAAGGCAGTTTTCCAGCGCAAGCCCGAGGTTCCAGCCGATGCGGATATTGTCAACGAGTTCCTGCGGGGTGAGTTCCACCATCGCCGCGGGCGGCTCGCCGCTATTGCCGGAACCGCCGCTGAACACCTGGTCTGCGGTGAGTCCCCCGGAACTGCTGGTTGCAGCCCCGCGGCAGCCTGTCAGCATTATTGCGGCTGTCAGCAGCAGCGCGGTTAATTTCTTCATCAGCGGCACTTCCTTTATGCAAGAATAAACTTATTTGATTATATCACAGTCGCCCCGGATTGTCAATCAACAGTTTCTTTCATTATTATATATACATGAGATTATACATGAGATTTCCGGAAAGAAAAAATACACAAAAAAATATAAAAAAATATAATTTTTTTTAAAAAAACGCTAAAGTTCAGAGAAAACCAGCCGATATAATTAACGTGATAGCTGAAAAGCTAAAATCCCGAAGCCCAAGTGTACATAAGGGCAGACGGAAAAATTACTTTAACCAACCGCCTCTCAGGAATGATTCCGAATATAGAGGCGCGTAAATTCAAGGAGGATATTACTATGGGAATGGTAGTACAGCACAACATGAACGCGCTCAACGCGTACAACAAGCTGAACACAAACGTAGCTGGTCTGAAGAAGTCTTCTGAGAAGCTTTCTTCTGGTTACAGAATCAACCGTGCAGGCGACGACGCTGCAGGTCTGGCAATTTCTGAAAAGATGAGATCCCAGATCCGCGGTCTCACACAGGCTAAGAGAAACTCTCAGGACGGTATCTCCATGATCCAGACCTTCGAGGGTGCTACTCAGGAGTCCCACTCCATTCTGCAGAGAATGAAGGAGCTTGCTTCCGAGTCTGCTAACGGTACATACCAGAACGAAGTTGACCGTGACGCTATCCAGCTCGAGTTCAACCAGCTTAACGATGAGCTTGACCAGATTGCTGATACCGACTTCAATGGTACTGTAATGCTCAACGGCGGCGAGATGGCTGACGGTCTTAAGGCTGCTAATGGCAAGTTTGACTATGCAAATGCTACTCGTGATGCAGCGCAGATCGGTACAGCTGGCGGCTACATCAAGGGTGTTGACACCGGCAATTATGCAGGTACAAACAAGGAAACCGTTACTTTCACTTACACACAGAAAGATGATGGCACATTCGAATGGAAGAATTCTGCAGATGCTCTTCAGACTGTAACTTCTAATGCCAACGGTGGTTTCACTTATGATGGCGCAGTATTTGCTGTTGATACAAGCAAGCTTGTAAACGGTGATACAATCGTTGTTGATTTTGACACCGCTTCTGCAGCAGTAGGAAAGGGTCCTGTTACAACAGGTTACAACATTGACGGCTCTGATACAGGCGTTGTTAAGCTTGACAAAAACCCTCTTAAGGAAGCTGCAAAGGATGGTGTTATCACATCTGAAAAGATTGCTGAAGCTGCAAATGCACTTAACGGTTTGACTCTCACATATACTGCTACTAAAGGTGTAGATGCATTAACACTTGCAAAGGTCAATGGCAAGGCAACTAAAGCCGGTGCTGCTTGTGAAATTGCTAAACTTAGCGAGAACGAATCCATTCAGATTGCGGATGATGGTGTAACCATCAATTATGTTAAAAAGGGATCTGCCGCAGTTAAGATTGGCGAACTGCAGGATGTTAAGGCAGGAGCAGCAGCAGCAAAGGACGGTAATGTTACTGTAACAGTTAACCTCGCTGATGCATCTTATACTCCCGCTAAGGCTAATTCCGTAGCTGTTGTTGAGCCGGAGAACAAGGTTTCTCAGGCTAATTCCAACGTATCTGCAACTGCTCCTCTGACCTACACAGATCAGCTCACTCTGCAGACTGGCGCTAGAACCAAGGACAGCGTAAACTTCACATTCGCATACAAGACTGAAGGCATGGGCGACCTCAAGGCTAACCTTGATGTTTCCTCCAGAGCTAACGGTCTGAACACAAAGAACCTGTCCCTTGCAACCGCTAAGGATGCTAACACCGCTATCGACAAGATCGACAATGCTATCAACAAGGTATCCATGGTTCGTGCAACATTCGGTGCAACCCAGAACAGACTGGAACACAAGATTGAGAACCTGACTACCACTAACGAGAACCTGACCGAAGCTGAGTCTGGTATCCGTGATACTGATATGGCTTCTGAGATGCTGAACTACACCAAGTACAACATTCTTCAGCAGGCTGCTCAGTCCATGCTGGCTCAGGCAAATCAGCAGCCGCAGTCCATTCTCCAGCTCCTCGGCTAATCCGCAAGGATATGACGAAGCTGCGTGAAGCGGCATAAACTGAACCAACGTATCCCCCGTCGAAAGGCGGGGGATATTTTTTTATACCGCCTGCGCTCCGGAGTTCCCCGCGACGTCTTTTTTGACTTTTTCACTGATAACATATTGCAATTTGGCGTAAAATGTGGTATGATAAAATATATATGTGTATACTGAATACAATTATATAATTAAACCAAATCAAGAAAGGGTCAACACAATGAGCAAGGTAGTTAAGTTCGGTGGAAGTTCTCTCGCCGACGCAAAGCAGTTTAAGAAGGTCGCTGATATAATTCACGCAGACCCCGAAAGGAAGTACGTCGTTCCCTCTGCGCCGGGCAAGCGCTTCAAGGAGGACACCAAGGTAACGGATATGCTGTACCGCTGCTATGACGAGGTAGCAGTTCAGGGCAAGGATTTCGCAGAGGCTTTCGCGCCCATCAGGGAGCGCTACAACGGCATTATCTCCGACCTGGGGCTTTCACTCAGCCTCGACGAGGAATTCGAGAAGATAGGCGAGAACTTCAGGGCAGCCGCAGGCAGTGACTACGCTGCAAGCCGCGGTGAGTACCTCAACGGTATCGTGCTTGCGAATTACCTCGGTTTTGAGTTCATCGACGCCGCGCGCGCTATTTTCTTCGACAACAAGGGCAGCTTCGACGCCGACATCACGGACGCATGCCTGGGCGCGCTCCTCGACAAGACCCCCAGGGCTGTTATTCCGGGCTTCTACGGCGCAATGCCCGACGGCTCCATCAAGACTTTCTCCCGCGGCGGTTCGGATTTCACAGGTTCCGTTGTGGCAAAGGCTGCAAAGGTAGACCTCTATGAGAACTGGACCGACGTAAGCGGCTTCCTGGTGGCTGACCCCAGAATAGTTGAGAACCCCGAGGGTATCAGCGTTATCACCTATTCCGAGCTGCGCGAGCTTTCCTACATGGGCGCGGGCGTGCTCCACGAGGACGCTATCTTCCCGGTAAGAAGCGCTAATATCCCGATAAACATCAAGAACACCAACGCCCCGCAGGACGCAGGAACTCTCATCGTGCCCACCAGCACTGCGCCCGCAAGCGAGCATGTAATCACCGGTATCGCAGGCAAGAAGAACTTCTCCGTAATCTCCATCGAGAAGGACAGAATGAACAGCAACAAGGGCTTCCTGCGCAAGCTGCTGCAGGTGCTTGAGAACCACGATATCTTCCCGGAGCACATGCCCACCGGTATCGATACAGTCAGCGTTGTTGTGAATGCCAGCGAGCTTGACGGTCAGCGCGAGAAGCTCACCGAGCGCCTTGTTGAAGTCGTAAAGCCCGACCACTTTGAGATAATCGACGGTCTGGCGCTCATCGCAGTCGTTGGCCGCGGAATGAGATCCGTCAAGGGTACAGCTACCCGCGTATTCGCTGCGCTTTCCCACGCAAACATCAACATCAGAATGATCGACCAGGGTTCCAGCGAGCTTAACATTATCGTTGGCATCAACGCTTCCGATTTTGAGAAGGCTATCAAGGTCATCTATGATATGTTCATTCTGAGCGAGTGATTTCGCGTTAGTTCCGGTTTTTCTGCTTCCCTTTTCCTGCGCCCCCGTGGCGGCAACTGTGAGAGGAGATCGTCATGAAAGGCTTATCGGCACTTGTTCTGGCATTTGTGGTAGTACTGAGCGGCTGCCGCTACACCGGGGAACCCTCCCCAGCTGGCAGCCCTGCGGATTCCGGCAGTTCAGAGGTTCCTGAGAATCCTGCGGAAGTTCCTGAGGAGTTTTCCGGCGAGTGGTATCTCTTGGATTTTTCCGGCAGCAGCGAGCCGCAGAAGTGGGAATTCCGCAGCGACGGCATTCTCATCGCAGGCGACGAGGAGCATGAGTGGAAAGCCGTAAAACCGCTCTTAGGGAACAAGAAGCTCTATATCGACGGCAGCCGCTATGAATATTCAAGGTACGATGACGCGCTGTATATATACGACAAGTGCGACGCAGGTTATGACCTTTATACTGCCGACAGCGAACAGTATCTTGAATATCTGAAGCAGCGTGAGAAACAGGAACGCGACAAGCGGCTCACCGAGGAATGCGCCGAGCTTTTCAGCAGATATCCGGACAGCGACGGCTGGATAGACATCATGTACACCGGGGATATTCCGTTCCTGGCAGACCCGGATATTATCGACAGAATGCTGCGCGATGGCTTTGTGGTCAGCACCCCGGAGGAGCTGGCAAGCTGCTGCTGGTATATGAACACGAACGATTCCCTGGGACTTGTGGTGACTATCGCCGGGGACATCGACCTTTCCGGATATGAATGGGCGCCCATGGGCTGGAGCAAACCGCATGGCGGCTATGCGTTCAGGGGATATGTTGACGGCGGCGGACATACCATAAAGAACATGAAGATGAGTTGCGGCAATGGCGTTGTGGACGTCGGGTTCATCGGGTATGGTCTGAGCTGTTCGGTGTTCAACATCTGCTTTGACGGCGCGGAGGTCGAGGGCTACAATTCCGGCATTGTCATCGGGGATTCCATCTGCGGAGCCATGAGCAACGTCACAGCCGTCAACGGCTCTGTCAGAGGAAGCCGCGCCGGCGCGCTGGTCGGCTGGGACGCCCATACCATAATGGAAAACTGCAGCGCCGACGTCACGGTCAACGGCGAGAAAGCGGAGCAGCTTTCGTGGAACGAGAGCGAAAAGAGCAGGATAACCGTTGAAAATAAGGTAGAGATAACCCTTGACGAGGATTACGTTGCCCACCGTCCGGAGGTGACGGGCTACGATGTGTATTCCTGGGTCATCGAGCTGGACGGCAGGGAGATGTACTGCAACAGCGCATGGGGCAGCAGCACCTACCAGTGCATGCATTCCTACCCGGGTACTTATAAGGTGTATCTGCAGGCGTGGGTAGACGGGCAGTATATGCCTATCAGCAATATAATCAGCTATACTATAGAATGAGGGGGATAAGGATATGGATTACACTGAATACCTGTCTAACGACGGAATGAAAAAGGGCAAGCTTGGCGCCTACAAGACCCATATCATCAAGAACATCGAGAAGATAGGTCAGAAGAAGCTTGTCATCATCGGCAGCGGCGAGGAATACGACGTGCTCATGCAGGCGCTCAGTCAGCTGCGCATGAAGAACGTCAAGGTGCCGGATATCGCGTTCCGCGCGACCGCTTCCGAGGGCGATGTTTCCGAGGCTGACGACATCAGGTTCATCAGCGAGCTTAAGGGGAAATCCGCGTCGTTCTATGTGCTGATCGTTGCGCCGTTCACCCCGCTGGAGATACAGCTTGCGGGCATGGCAGGCGTGCAGGGTACTTCCGCTGAGATAGCGAAAGTGCTCAGGAATCAGTGCGGCTTCACCGACAACGGCTACTGCGAGATGAACGAGCCTGCCGGTCTTGGTATGTCCATGGCAAACATGAAGCTGAACAAGGCGCTTTCTTCCGACGGAAAGCGCGCAGGCGGCATGGAGAATTCCACCGCGCAGCAGCTTGCGGCATACAAGGACAAAATGAAGGGACAGCGCTGCTTCATTCTCGGCACCCCCGGCGCGAAGCTGGACGAACTCAACGGGCTGATGAACGAGCATGCGTTCGCCGACAATGAGTTCTGCGATTTCTTCACGAGAACCCCCCAGCGCCCGGAATTCTTCCTGCTGACAGAGGCTTCGTCATATCTCGGCAACGGAAAGTACATCGAGGGTATGGAAAGCTTCATCGACGGCAGAATAAAGGTGTTCGAGGATAAGTTCAAGAAGAAGCCCACCTACTTCAACGGCCTCGGCGCGGGACTTATCAGCGGTCTGCCCACGTTCCAGCAGGCAGAGAGCGCGTTCGATACCGCGAAGATGTTCCCGATGTATGTGATGATACAGCTGGCGCTTTACATGGGCTTCAGCGAGATATATCTCTACGGCTGGGACGGTCTGTTCCCGCTGGATATCGACGGCGACGGCGCTGCAAGAAAGCCCGCTGAGGGCGAAGCAGCCGGCTTCCCTGCCGGCGCAGTGGCGCTGCTGGAGCAGGTGAAGAAGTACGCGGAGGGCAGCGGCTCGAAGCTGTTCAGCATGTGCGCGACAAAGGGACTTTCCATGTTCGGCCATGTGGAATTCGCGGATATCGACCTTTCCGCTTCTTCCATTTTCGGCAGGATTTGATGTGATTTCAGGGCTTTTCTGCCCATTGTTCAAGGAGGGGCATTATGAGCCTTGCAGACGACCTTTTTATACAGAACTGCCGTGATATCCTAGAAAACGGCGTTTCCGACGAGGGGTGCGAAGTACGCCCCCGCTGGGAGGACGGTACGCCCGCGCACACGATAAAGAAATTCTGTATCGTCAACCGCTACGACCTGCAGAAAGAGTTCCCGCTGATGACGCTGCGCAGGGTGTATTACCGCAGCGCCATCGACGAGGTGCTGTGGATATACCAAAAGAAATCCAACCGCGTCGCGGAACTTGGTTCCCACATATGGGACGCCTGGGCTGACGAGAACGGCACCATCGGCAAGGCCTACGGCTACCAGATGGGCGTGAAGCACCACTATCCCCAGGGGGAATTCGACCAGGTGGACAAGGTGCTCTATGACCTGAAGCACGACCCTCACAGCCGCCGCATCATGACGAACACCTACAACCACGCAGACCTCAGCGAAATGCAGCTTGCGCCCTGCGCGTATTCCATGACCTACAACGTCACCGGCAACCGTCTTAACGCGATACTCAACCAGCGCAGCCAGGATATGCTCACCGCAAACAACTGGAACGTCTGCCAGTATGCGGCGCTGCTGACTATGTTCGCAAAGGCTTCCGGGCTTGTGCCGGGGGAACTGGTGCACGTCATCGCGGACGCGCACATCTACGACCGTCACGTTGACATAGTAAAGCGGCTCATCGAAAAGAAGCCTTACCCCGCCCCCGAAATGCAGGTGGAGGACATCACGGACTTCTACAAGTTCACGAAGAACAGCTTTACCGCAGTGGACTACAGGTACCACGAATTCACCGACAAGATACCCGTTGCCATTTAAGGAGAACGCATGGAACTCTGGGACGTTTACGACATAAACCGCAATAAGACCGGAAAAACCGCGGTACGCGGCGAGGGGCTGCCCGAGGGGGGATTTCACCTGGTGGTGCACGTGTGCATTCTCGGCAGCGACGGCAGAATGCTCATTCAGAAGCGGCAGCCGTTCAAACACGGGTTTTCCGGCATGTGGGACGTCAGCGCGGGGGGTTCGGCAGTCGCGGGGGAAACAAGTTCCGACGCGGCAATGCGCGAGGCTTTCGAGGAGATAGGCGTGAAGCTTGATTTGAACGGCGTCCGTCCGCATTATTCCGTGACTTACGACGAGGGCTTCGACGACTGGTACGTCGTAAAGTCAGACCAGGATATTCAGGGGCTGAAGCTGCAGTATGAGGAAGTTGCGGCAGTCAGGTGGGCGACGGAGGAAGAGATATTTGAAATGATGGACAAGGGCGAGTTCATTCCGTATTTCAAGGGGTATATCTCGACGATATTCCACACGGCTGACCAGTATGGGAGCATACGCGAACAGAAATGATAGACATGCCCCGGGCGGCTTTGCGGGGCTATTTCAGAACAGAGGTAACAATGTCAGAAGAAAAGAAGCTTGCGGTGCTTATCGACAGCGATAATGTATCCGCGAAATATGCGCAGTTCGTGATGAACGAGGTGCAGAAGTACGGCGTGCCGACCTACAAGAGGGTTTACGGCGACTGGGAAAGGGGCGGCAACGGCTGGCACACCCCCGCGGTGAACTACTCCATAATGCCGGTGCAGCAGACAAGCTACGTCGCAGGCAAGAACGCCACGGATTTCTCAATGATAATCGACGCGATGGACATTCTCTATACCGGAAATGTTGACGGCTTCGTGTTAGTCACCAGCGACAGCGATTTCACGCGGCTCGCTATCCGCCTGAGAGAAGCTGGCAAGCTTGTCGTGGGCATAGGCGAACTCAAGACCCCGCGCCCGTTCACGGTCAGCTGCCACCATTTCTGCTATCTCAACCAGATAGGCGAGATGGAGAACGAATACGACGAGGCGGCTATACGAAAGGCGGTCATGAAATTCGTCACCGAAAACCAGGACGAGCGGCTCGACCTCGCGAGAATAAGCGCGGTGCTCACATCGAAATTCGGAAATATCAACTTCGACGAGCTGGGCTACAAGAGATTTTCCAGCTTCATCGACAGCTTCAAGGAACTCCGTAGGAACAACACTTTCGTCACCGTCAGAAAGAAAAAGCTGGAGCAGCCCGAGCCTGCAAAGAAGCTGGAGGAAGCTACCGAGCAGTCCATTTCTGCCGCTATATCTGAGTATCTCAGCGAGCACGAGCCTGAAAACGACAACATGCTCAAGCTGGAAAGCTACCTCAACAGCCGCTTCGGCAAGATAGACTACGCGAAGTTCGGCAGCAGCAGATTTGCGCGCTTCATCGACAAGCTGCCGCAGTTCACCCGCGCCGGCACGCTCATAAAGCCCGCAGAGGCAGCCCCGGAAGTAAAGCTTGACGCCGACAGCTACCGCAGGGAGGTAATGACTTACGCCAGCGACAACATGCCCGACGGCGGCAACATCGGTCAGCTGAACAACCACCTCATGGGTGCTTTTGGCAAGGATTATTTCAGGGCGCTTGGTTTCGGCGATTTCAAGGCTGCCCTTGGTTCGGTCGGCGAGGTGCATGTGGACGGCAACCGCGTGTTCCTTTCCGCTGCGCCGGTGCAGACCATTCCCGCTGCCAAGCCCGCGGGAATTCCCGGACCGGACGAAAAGGCGGTTTTCGCGAGAATTCAGCAGTACGCTGCCGAGAACATGCCCGACGGCGGCAATCTCGGTCAGCTGAACAACGAACTGATGGGCGCTTACGGCAAGAGCTACATCGATGATATGGGCTACGGTGATTTCAGGGCGCTGCTTTCCGCAGTGCCGGATATCCGCATAAGCAAGAACCGCGCATTCTCGCTGAATGCGCCCGCAGTGCCGCAGGAACAGCCCGCAGTCACCGCAGAGCCAGAGCAGGCAGAAGCCCCCGCAGAGCCGCAGACCACCGAGCTACCTGCAGAAGGACCCACCGTAAACCAGACCGCAGCCGAAGTTGCAGAGGTCATCGCGGAGGTGAATTCCACCGAGCCGGAGCGGACGTTCGAAAAGCCGGAACTGAACGCAGTCAAGCGCGAGGTGCTGCAGTACGTGGCTTCCTCTGAAAAGGGCGGCACTATCTCCGGGCTGGGCAGGGATCTCGCTGAGAAATACGGCAAGGACTTCCTGCAGGAACTGGGCTTCTCGTCCATGCGAAAGCTGACTGCGGAAATAAGCGGCGTTGTGATAAAGAACAACCGCCTGCGCATCAGCGATGATTTCGCGAAGCAGACAGAGGAGATAGAGCAGTTCGTCAATGAGTTCGCGCGCAGCGAGGGCAGCCACAGCATTCGCGCGCTGGGAATAAAGCTGAGAGAGCGTTTCGAGGGCTTTGACTTCCGCAATTACGGCTTCGTGAAGTTCACGGATTTCATCAACGCCATCGACGGCGTAATGGCGGACAGATACCACGTCAGCCCGGCAGAATGACAGATAACACAGGGGAACAGGCATGAAAAAGGACATCATCTACAGTCTTTCGTCACCGTACAGAGATGATTTCAGGGTGACTGGCTACCGCTTCGGAAAGGGTGGGAAGTCCTGCTGCATAATCGGTTCCATCAGGGGCAACGAGATACAGCAGCTTTATATGTGCAGCCAGCTTGTCAGGGCGCTTGACGGCCTGGAGAAAAAGGGCTGCATCTCCTACGACCGGGAAATACTCATCATTCCGTCGCTGAACAGCTACGGCACCAACATCAGCAAGCGCTTCTGGTGCCTGGACAACACGGATATCAACCGCATGTTCCCGGGGGACCCCGACGGCGAGACCACCGAGCGCATTGCCGCGGGGGTATTCGGCGAGATATGCAAGTATCAGTACGGCGTGCAGTTTGCGAGCTTCTATATACCGGGCATGTTCATTCCCCATGTGAGAATGATGAAGACATGCAAGGAGAACACCAGCCTTGCAAATCTGTTCGGGCTGCCTTACGTTGTGCTCCGCACGCCCAGCGCAATGGATCAGTCCACGCTGAATTACAACTGGCAGGTCGGGGGCACGGCTGCGTTTTCGGTCTACACCAACGCCACCGAGAGCATCGACGAGCAGTCGGCTGAGCAGGGAGTTTCGGCGGTGCTGCGGTTCCTTTCGCGCATGGGGATAATCAAGTACCGCTGCCATGGCGGGTACATGGGTACCATCATCGACGAGGACGACATGATGAACGTGAAGTGCAGCGCCGCCGGTATTTACCGCGCCATGAAGAAGTGCGGCGACGAGGTGGAAAAGGGCGACCTCCTGGCGCAGGTGGTCCACCCGTACGAGGGCACAGTCATCAGCGAGGTGCGCGCCCCCGCAGATGGGATCCTGTTCTTCGCGCACGAAAGCCCCCTGGTCATGGAAAACACCGTCGTGTTTAAGATGATAAAAAGACTGCACAAGTGATAGGTTCAATTCGGAGTTTTGCGCACTTGTCTGCATAATGCAAATGGATAAAGTAACGGACTGCGCAAAACTATATTCGGAATTCGGAATTGTGGTGTCCCGCTACGCGGGACGTTATCTATAAAGAGATTTATAATAAAGTACACAGGGCGATAGGTAAACTTTCGCCCTGTAGCTTTCCTGTAAAAGTTTTTTAAATTCGTCCGCGTAGCGGACACCGAAATTCCGAATTCCGAATTAAGAATTCCGAATTGATTGAATGTATTGGGGTGAAAATCGAATACTAAAAGTATATTGCGCTGCGGTTTTTGCTCAGAGTTCCGAAAACTGATACACTGTTGTGCAATGTGCATAAATAAGTGCGCGAAATTTAACGAAAATTCTATACACAAAATTCGTGAAAATCCTTGCAATTGGCGTTGTTATGTGGTAAAATAACTGTTGGCGGCTGTACTGAGTGCGTGATAAGTATGCATAATTACAGCCCTGTCACTTGAAGGCATGGCGATGATGTCGGAGGTTGCGCAGCAGGACTGCGGTAATTTCGACGGAGTATGTCGGGCAGCAAGCCCGGCGACAGAAGATCTTCAGAAAACGTGAGCTTCTGACCCGTCGGCGCTGTTAAAGTGTCCGGAGTTTCCGGATAACTAACGAGCGGTCGTCGAGAAAAAGAAACACACGGCACAGTGGATTTTTCAAAACAGCTTTTGCCAGCACAAAACTAACAGAAGGGGTTGAAAAATCATGGCAGCAAATGAGAAGGTAAGGATCAAGATCAAGGGTTACGAGCACAGCGTAGTAGACGCTGCTGCAAAGAAGATCGTAGAGGCAGCTAAGAACAACGGTGCGAGAGTTGCAGGCCCGATCCCGCTTCCTACTAACAAGGAAGTCGTAACGATCCTGAGAGCTGTTCACAAGTACAAGGATTCCCGTGAGCAGTTCGAGCTGAGGACACACAAGCGTCTTATCGACGTTATCCGTCCGTCAGCAAAGGCTATCGAAGCTCTCCAGACACTGGAGCTTCCGGCCGGCGTAGAGATTTCAATGGATATCTGATCATAGAGAGCATTGGAGTTATGTTGGGCGCCCGGCGCTCAACCACTAACCACGCACCACACGGTGCATGGTCATGTTGAGAGAATATCTCAACCAATAACCAAAGGAGGATTAGCCAAATGACAAAGGCGATCATCGGCAAGAAGATCGGTATGACACAGATCTTCGACGAGGCAGGCAAGGTCGTTCCCGTTACAGTTATCGAAGCGGGTCCCTGCGTAGTGGTACAGAAGAAGACCACTGAGAACGACGGCTACGAGGCAGTTCAGCTGGGCTTCGGAGATGTTTCTCCCAAGCACGTTAACAAGCCTGAGGCTGGCCACTTCAAGAAGAATGACGTAGCATTCAAGAAGACCCTTAAGGAGTTCCGCTTTGACGACATCTCCGCTATGAACGTGGGCGATGTTCTTAAGGCTGACGTTTTCGCTGAGGGCGACGTTATCGACGTTGCAGGCGTAAGCAAGGGTAAGGGCTTCACCGGCGCGATCAAGCGTCACAACCAGCACAGACTGAAGGAAACTCACGGTTCTGGTCCTGTTGCAAGACAGGCAGGTTCCATGGGCGCTTGCTCCAGCCCGTCCAGAATCTTCAAGGGCAAGGGCATGGCAGGTCACATGGGCGCTGAGAACGTAACCGTTCAGAACCTGGTAGTTGTTAAGGTTGATGTTGAGAACAACCTCATCGCTGTTAGAGGCGCGGTTCCCGGCCCTAAGGGCGGCGTTGTTACCATCGTCAACGCTGTTAAAGCATAAGGGAGGAGGACGATAATATGCCTAAGATTAACGTAGTAGATATGGCGGGTAAGGTCGTTTCCGAGCTTGAGCTTAACGAAAACGTATTCGGCATCGAGCCGAACAAGACCGCAATGCATTCCGCTGTTGTGAATTATCTCGCAAATCAGCGTCAGGGTACACAGTCCACACTTACCAGAACCGAGGTAAGCGGCGGCGGCAGAAAGCCCTGGAGACAGAAGGGCACAGGTCACGCAAGACAGGGTTCCACAAGATCTCCGCAGTGGAGACACGGTGGTATTGCACTCGGCCCGAAGCCCCGTTCCTACAGATTCGTTCTGAACAAGAAGGTAAAGAAGCTTGCAATGCTCTCCGCTCTCTCCGCTAAGGTAAGCGAGAACGAGATGGTTGTTGTAGACGCTATCAAGACCGACGAGTTCAAGACCAAGACAATGGTAGCTATGCTCAAGGCTCTCGAGGCTGAGAAGAAGACTCTCATCGTTCTCGACGCCGTAGACGCTAAGGTTATCAAGTCCGCTGCAAACATCGAGGGTGTTAAGACCACTCAGTACAACACTCTCAACGTATACGACATTCTTAACTGCGACAAGTTCGTTATCGTTAAGGGTGCTGTTGAAAAGCTTGAGGAGGTGTACGCATAATGAAGGCTGCTCAGGATATCATCATCAAGCCCATCATCACAGAACACAGCATGGAGGCTCTTGCTTCCGGCAAGTACACTTTCAAGGTTGCCAAGAACGCAAACAAGATCGAGATCGCTAAGGCTGTCGAGACCCTCTTCAAGGGCGTCAAGGTAGCAAAGGTGAACACCATCTCCGTTCGCGGCAGACTCAAGAGAATGGGCAGAACCGCTGGCTACACTTCCGACTGGAAGAAGGCTGTGGTTACTCTCGCAGAAGGCTCCAAGACAATTGAGTTCTTCGACGGAATGATTTAAGTAAGGAGTGAAACGTAATGGCTATTAAGAATTACAAGCCTGTCAATAACAGCCGTCGTGGCATGACTGTTACTGATTACAGCGGCTTATCAAAGGTAGCTCCTGAAAAGTCACTTCTGGAGCCCGTTAAGAAGACTGCAGGCCGTAACAGCTACGGCAGGATCACCGTTAGACACATCGGCGGCGGCAACAGAAAGAAGTACCGCGTTATCGACTTCAAGAGAGACAAGCAGGGCATGAACGCTACTGTTACCACTCTTGAGTACGATCCTAACAGATCCGCATTCATCGCGCTCGTTACTTACGAGGACGGCGAGAAGAGATATATCATCGCTCCCGACGGACTTAAGGTAGGCGATACCGTTCGTTCCGGCAGCGACGCTGATATCAAGCCCGGCAACGCTCTTGCGCTGGCTGATATCCCTGTTGGTACCGTTATCCACAACATCGAGATGCACCCCGGTAAGGGCGCTCAGATGGTTCGTTCTGCCGGCAACATGGCTCAGCTCATGGCTAAGGAGAACGGCATGGCTCTGATCCGCCTTCCCAGCGGCGAGCTGAGAAACGTTGCAGTTAACTGCATGGCTTCCATCGGTACCGTTTCTAACCTCGACCACGAGAACGTTAACCTCGGTAAGGCTGGTAGAACCCGTCACCTCGGCGTTCGTCCGACAGTACGCGGTTCTGTCATGAACCCGAACGACCACCCGCACGGTGGTGGTGAGGGTAAGTCCCCTGTTGGACGCCCCGGACCTGTTACCCCGTGGGGCAAGCCCGCTCTTGGTTACAAGACCAGAAGCACAAAGAAGGCTTCCAACAAGTTCATCGTCAAGAGAAGAAACTCCAAGTAATCCCGGTTCACCATTCTCCCCTGCCCTGCGCAGGGTGAGAGGGTGCCATGATACCATAACCCAAAAGTTGTTGTTAACAAGAACAGCGTTGCACATCATCATTAAGGTTGTGCGTCAAACGTCATCGACGGCTGCCGCTGCTCATTAACTTGCAACTAAACTTGAAAGGAATTATTTAGACATGGGAAGAAGTATTAAAAAGGGACCTTACGTCCAGGAAGCTCTCTACAAGAGAGTTCTGGCTATGAACGAAGCAGGCGAGAAGAAAGTGCTCAAGACATGGAGCCGTTCTTCCACCATATTCCCTGACTTCGTAGGTCACACATTCGCAGTCCACGACGGCAGAAAGCATGTTCCGGTATACGTTACCGAGGATATGGTAGGCCACAAGCTGGGCGAGTTCGCTCCTACAAGAACCTTCAAGGGTCACGCAGGAAGCAAGACAACTGGCAAGAAGTAAGGAGGAGAAATAATGGAAGCTAGAGCTGAACTCAGACAGGTTCGTATTTCTCCGAGAAAGGTCGGCATCGTTCTGGACCTCATCAGAAACAAGCCTGTTGAAATCGCATTCGCTACTCTTAAGAACACCCCCAAGTCCGCTTGCGAGCCTCTCGAGAAGCTCCTCAAGTCTGCAGTAGCTAACGCAGAGAACAATCACAACATGGACACAAGCCGCCTTTACGTTTCCGAAGCATTCGTAGGCGCAGGTGTTACCCTCAAGCGTATCAGACCGAAGGATCACGGACGCGCTCACAGAATTCTCAAGAGAACGTCCAACATCGTACTGGTTGTTAAAGAAGCAGAATAAGGAGGAGAATTACAATGGGACAGAAGGTTAATCCACACGGTCTCAGAGTGGGTGTAATCAAGGATTGGGATTCTCGCTGGTTCGCGGGCAAAGCAACCTTCGGTGACACACTTGTTGAAGACTATAAGATCCGTGAGCTTCTGAAGAAGAAGCTTTACAAGGCTGGTATCCCCTCGATCGAGATCGAGAGATCCGGCGATAAGGTTACTATCCTCATCTCCTGCGCAAAGCCCGGTATGGTTATCGGCGCTAAGGGCGCAGAGGTAGACAAGCTCAAGGCTGAGATGGAGAAGTTCACTGGCAAGAAGGTAGACATCAAGATCATCGAGGTAAAGAACCCCGATATGAACGCTCAGCTGGTTGCAGAGAACATCGCACAGCAGCTGGAGGGTCGTGTTTCCTTCAGGCGTGCAATGAAGTCCGTTATCGGCAGAACAATGAAGTCTGGCGCTAAGGGCATCAAGACAATGGTCGCTGGCCGTCTTGGCGGTGCCGAGATCGCTCGTACTGAGAGCTATCACGAGGGCACTATCCCGCTTCAGACTCTCCGTGCCGACATCGACTACGGTGTAGCTAGAGCAAACACAACTTACGGCGTTATCGGCGTCAAGGTTTGGATCTACAAGGGCGAAGTGCTCAAGGGCGAGATCCCTGCACAGAGAACCGAGAGAAACGACAGACGTCGCCGTGATGACAGAAACAATGGCAGAGGCCGCGACGAAAGACGTCCGCGCAGAGCAAGAGAACCTAGAAAAGAAGGGGGTAACGACTAATGCTGCTTCCTAAGAGAGTAAAGTACAGAAGAGTACAGAGAGGCCGCCGTACCGGTATCGCCACAAGAGGCAACAAGGTTTCCAACGGTGAATATGGCCTGCAGGCACTCGAGGCTGCTTGGATCAAGTCCAACCAGATCGAGGCTGCCCGTATCGCAATGACACGTTACATCAAGCGTGGCGGTCAGGTTTGGATCAAGATCTTCCCCGACAAGCCCGTAACTGATAAGCCCCTCGGAGTTCGAATGGGTTCCGGTAAGGGCGCTCCCGAGTACTGGGTAGCTGTTGTAAAGCCCGGCAGAGTAATGTTCGAGATCGCCGGCGTTTCTGAGGAGACTGCTCGCGAGGCTATGCGTCTTGCAATGCACAAGCTCCCCATCAAGTGCAAGTTTGTAAAGAAGGAAGACGGAGGTGAGCTTTAATGAAGGCTTCAGAACTGGTATATCTCTCGGAGACAGAGCTCGACACTAAGCTCGCTGAACTCAAGCAGGAGCTTTTCAACCTGCGCTTCCAGCTTGCAGTAAACCAGCTTGACAACCCCACAAGAATCAAGGCTGTCAAGAAGGACATCGCTCGCATCAAGACGATCCAGCGTCAGCGTCAGATCGCAGCTAACAATTAAGGAAGGAGGATAAGAACAACATGGAAAGAGCTTTAAGAAAGACCAGAATTGGTAGAGTAGTAAGCAACAAGATGGACAAGACTATCGTCGTTGCCATCGAGGACAACGTTCGTCATCCTCTTTATAAGAAGATCGTTAAGCGCACGATCAAGCTGAAGGCTCACGATGAACAGAACACTTGCGGAATAGGCGACAGAGTTGAGATCATGGAGACTCGCCCCCTTTCCAAGGATAAGAGATGGCGCCTTGTTAACGTCATCGAGCGCGCTAAGTAATTCTACGAAAGGAGTAGCACAACATGATCCAGATGCAGACACTGCTCAAGGTCGCTGACAACACCGGCGCCAAGGAGCTTATGTGTATCAGAGTGCTCGGCGGTACTCGCAGAAAGTATGCGAATATCGGCGACGTAATCATTGCTTCCGTCAGAAAAGCTACACCCGGCGGCGTTGTAAAGAAGGGCGACGTAGTTAAGTGCGTTGTCGTTCGTTCCGCAAAGGGTCTCAGACGTGACGACGGAACTTATATCCGCTTCGACGAAAACGCAGCGGTTATCATCAAGGAGGACAAAAATCCGAAGGGAACTCGTATTTTTGGGCCGGTAGCAAGAGAGCTGCGTGACAAGGACTTCACAAAGATCCTGTCCCTCGCTCCCGAAGTACTTTAAGGAGGACCTGCCGATTATGAATAGCTTAAATGTTAAAACCGGTGATAAGGTTCAGGTAATCAGCGGCGCTGATAAGGGCAAGCAGGGCAAGGTCGTTACCGTTTCCGCTAAGGAGAACAAGGTTATCGTCGAGGGCGTTAACATGGTAACAAAGCACGTTAAGCCCAAGCAGGCTGGTCAGCTCGGCGGCAGAGTTCAGGCTGAGGGTGCGCTTTACGCTTCCAAGGTACAGCTCGTTTGCCCCAAGTGCGACAAGCTTACAAGAGTTGCTCACAAAATTGAGGACGGCAAGAAGATCAGAGTTTGCAAGCACTGCGGAGCAGAGCTCAAGTACTGATATTGCCTGAGATCGGTCGGATACAAGGAATGCTCCCTCCATGGAGCGGAGCATTAAAATCCGGCTGTCAGATAGGAGTATTGATATGGCAAGAATGAAGGATTTCTACAAGGAAACCGTTGCCCCCGCTCTTTTCAAGAAGTTCGGCTACAAGTCTGTTATGCAGATCCCGAAGCTTGACAAGATCATCGTTAACGTTGCTTGCGGCGAGGCAAAGGAAAACCACAAGATCATAGAGAACGTTATGTCTGAGCTCGCTCAGATCACTGGTCAGAAGCCGGTAGAGTGCCGTTCCAAGAAGGCAGTCGCTAACTTCAAGCTCAGAGAGGGTCAGGTCATCGGCGTCAAGGTAACACTGAGAGGCGAGACCATGTACGAGTTCCTCGACAGACTGTTCAACGTTGCTCTTCCCCGTGTACGTGACTTCAGAGGCATCAACGCAAATTCCTTCGACGGCAGAGGTAACTACTCTTTCGGTCTGAAGGAGCAGATCATCTTCCCCGAGATCGATTTCGATAAGGTTGAGGCTACACGCGGCATGGACATCAACTTTGTTACCACAGCAAAGACCGATGAGGAAGCCAGAGAGCTGCTCACCCTGATGGGCGCTCCCTTTGAGAAGTAAGAAAGGACGAAGGAAAACTTATGGCTAAGAAGTCAATGATAGCTAAGCAGCAGAGAGCGCCGAAATTTTCCACTCGCGCCTACAACAGATGCAAGATCTGCGGCAGACCCCACTCTTACATGCGTAAGTTCGGCATCTGCAGAATCTGCTTCAGAGAGCTTGCTTACAAGGGCCAGATCCCTGGCGTGAAGAAGGCAAGCTGGTAAGCTGCACAGGAACGTCGATTCAATCAGTTCCATCACAATTTGTTCCCTCGCCGGACGGGTTTTGTTTCAATAAAAGTCCGGCTTAAATATCAGCCCCGATAAGGGGCAATCATGTAAGTACGACGGACAATTCGGTTCCGTAACGGCTTTCGTATAGGAGGTAAACGAATGCAGATCACTGATACCATCGCAGATATGCTTACGAGAATCCGTAACGCAAACTCCGCGAAGCACGCTTCTGTTGATATCCCCGCATCTAACCTCAAGAAGCAGATAGCTCAGATCCTTCTCGATGAGGGCTACATCAAGAGCTTCAAGGTTATTGATGACAACAAGCAGGGCATCATCAGAGTCAATCTCAAGTACACAGACACCAAGGCACAGGTCATCACAGGTCTCCGCCGTGTTTCCAAGCCCGGTCTGCGCATCTACTCTAACTGCAAGGACATGCCTAAGGTTATGAAGGGCCTCGGTATCGCTATCGTGTCCACTTCCAAGGGCATCATGACTGACAAGAAGGCTCGCGAGCTCAATGTCGGCGGCGAAGTCCTCGCATTCATCTGGTAAGGAGGAATAGTAATATGTCAAGAATTGGTAAGAAGCCCGTTGCTATTCCCGCAGGTGTGGAAGTTAAGATCGACGGCTCCGTAGTTACAGTAAAGGGCCCCAAGGGCACCCTTACAAAGGAATTCAATCACATCATGAAGATCTCCCAGGAGGGCAGCGAGATCATCGTTGAGCGCCCTGATGACGAGAACTTCAGCAAGTCCGTTCACGGACTGACAAGAACCCTGATCCACAACATGGTCGAGGGTGTTATGCACGGCTTCTCCAAGGAGCTGAAGATCAACGGCGTCGGCTACAGATGCCAGAAGAGCGGCAAGGATGTCACCCTGACACTCGGCTACTCTCACCCGGTTATCGTTTCTGACACCGACGATATCACTCTCGATGTTCCGGATCCCAACACCATCATCGTTAAGGGTATCGACAAGCAGAAGGTAGGTCAGATCGCTTCTGAGATCAGAGGCAAGCGTCCTCCTGAGCCTTATAAGGGCAAGGGCATCAAGTATGCCAACGAAGTTATCCGCCGCAAGGAAGGTAAAGCAGGTAAGGGTAAGAAGTAATCCCCATAACGAAAGGACTGAAAATAAATGGTTAAAATTATCGACAAGAACAAGAGCAGAATCCGCCGTCACAAGCGTGTTCGTTCTAAGATCTCCGGCACAGCACAGTGCCCCCGTCTTAACGTTTTCCGTTCTTCTCAGCACATTTACGCTCAGGTCATTGACGACGTAAAGGGTGTTACTCTCGCAGCTGCTTCTTCCACCGAGAAGGGCTTTGAGGGCTTCGGCGGCAATGTTGAGGCAGCTAAGAAGGTTGGCCTCATGATCGCCGAGAAGGCTAAGGCTGCAGGCATCACCGATGTCGTTTTCGACAGAGGCGGCTATGTGTACCACGGCAGAGTTGCTGCTCTCGCCGAGGGCGCAAGAGAAGGCGGACTTAATTTCTGATAAGGAGGGACACACACTTGGCACTTTTAGACGCTAACAACTATGAGCTCAACGAGAAAGTCGTAGCTATAAACCGTGTTTCCAAGACCGTTAAGGGCGGACGTATCATGAAGTTCTCCGCTCTGGTAGTTGTCGGTGACGGCAACGGCGTTGTAGGCTTCGGTATGGGCAAATCCAACGAAGTTCCCGACGCTATCCGCAAGGGTCTTGAGGACGCAAAGAAGAATCTTCACAAGATCGCCCTCAAGGGTACAACAATTCCCCACGAGGTTACTGGTAAGTTCGGCGCAGGCGCAGTTCTGATGCGTCCGGCTCCCGAGGGTACCGGCGTTATCGCAGGCGGTCCTGTTCGTGCAGTCATCGAGATGGCTGGTATCAAGAACATCCGTACAAAGTCCCTGCGTTCCAACAACCCCTGCAACGTTGTCCGCGCAACAATGGAGGGTCTGACTTCCCTCAGAACCGCTGAGGAAGTCGCTGCTCTCAGAGGCAAGACCGTTAAGGAAATTGTAGGCTAAGCAGTACGAAAGGAAGAATAACATGGCTCTTAAAATCACACTTGTACGCTCTTTAAACAGCTGCAAGAAGAATCAGATCGCCACTGCGTATTCCCTTGGACTGCGCAAGGTAAACTCTGTTTCCACCCAGCCCGACAACGCGGCTACTAAGGGTAAAATCAAGACTATCGCTCACCTGGTAAAGGTTGAAGAGGTTTGATTTCTCAGGCGCTTCTTCGGAAGCTCCCAAAATTCTGATTACACTTAATCCACATTTACTAGGGGGTGCAAAGTTATGAAGCTTTACGAATTACAGCCCGCTGAAGGCTCTGTAAAGGACGTTAAGCGTATCGGCCGCGGCCACGGTTCCGGCAACGGTAAGACAGCCGGTAAGGGACACAAGGGTCAGAAGGCTCGTTCCGGCGGCTCTATCAGACCTGGCTTTGAAGGCGGTCAGATGCCTCTCCAGAGAAGAATCCCTAAGAGAGGTTTCCACAACATCTTTGCGGTTGAGTATGCAACTGTAAACGTATCCGACCTTGAGGCACGTTTCGAGAACGGTGCCGTTGTTGACGCTGCTGCTCTTGTTGAGAGCGGTGCGATCAAGGACGCTAAGGACGGTATCAAGATCCTGGGCAACGGCGAACTCACAAAGAGCCTTACCGTTAAGGCAGCAAAGTTCACCGCTGGCGCACAGGAAAAAATTGAAAAGGCAGGCGGAAAGGCTGAGGTGATCTAATGTTTCAGGTCTTTCGTAATGCGTGGATGGACACGCAGCTGCGTAAAAAGATTTTGTACACACTGTTCATCGTTATCCTGTTCCGTTTAGGCTCTAACATCTTCGTTCCCTTCCTCAACAACGACGCTATTCAGACTATGACTAACGGCGCTTCCCTGCTGAACTACCTCGACGTTATGACGGGTGGTTCGCTCGGAAAGGGAACTCTGCTGGCGATGTCGATCACGCCTTATATCAACGCGTCGATCATCATTCAGCTGCTGGCTGTTGCTATCCCTCCCCTGGAGAAGCTCCAGAAAGAGGGCGAGCAGGGCAGAAAGAAGCTGAACACTATCACAAAGATAACATCGCTCGCTATAGCCGTTCTCCAGGCGCTCGCTTTCTACTTCACTCTCAGAAACGGCACCGTTGGCGAGAACGACAAGCACATCGCGATACTCAAGTACGGCGATGTGTACGATACCACATCTGATATGTTCTCCATCGTGCTTGCTGCCATCGTTATCGTTGCCTGCTTCGTTGCCGGTGCGTCGATGATCATCTGGCTCGGCGACCGTATCAATGAAAAGGGTATCGGCAACGGTATCTCAATGATACTGTTCGCAGGTATCATCTCCGGCCTGCCCAAGGCTGTTAACTACTTCGTGACCATCGTAAGAGATGAGCCCGCAAACATCGGCTTCGTGCTCCTCGCTATCATCATCTTCATCGCTATGGTGTGGTTCGTCATCATGATGACCAACGCCGAGAGAAGAATTCCGGTGCAGTATGCCAAGCGCGTTGTCGGCAGAAAGATGTACGGCGGTCAGTCCACCCACATTCCGATCAAGGTCGCTATGTCCGGTGTTATGCCGATCATCTTCGCAATGTCCCTGATGAGCCTTCCGCAGACGATCCTCTACTTCTTCCACATCACGGAACAGGACAAGGGTTTCTGGGGTGGATTCCTCAGAGTGTTCAACCAGAGCACTCCGCTGTACGCAGTGATCTACTTCCTGCTCATCATCGCATTCAACTACTTCTATGTATCTATCCAGTACAATCCTGTTGAGATCGCAAACAACCTGAAGAAGAACAACGGCGCTATCCCCGGTTATCGTCCGGGCAAGCCCACTTCGGATTTCATCTACAACTCTCTCAACAAGATCACCCTGATCGGCGCTATATTCCTCGGTATCGTGGCAATATTCCCGATCATTCTGGCGCTGTGCGTTCCCGCACTCAGGAGTATCAGCATCGGCGGTACGACGATCCTCATCGTTGTCGGTGTTGCCCTTGAAACTGTAAGGACTCTCGAGAGCCAGATCATGATGCGTCATCACCCCGGCTTCCTTGATTAATTTACCCAGCTTCCCCGGGAGACCGGGGAGGCGCGGGTGTTACTAAGGCATAATGCGAACAGGAGATCATAATGAATCTGATTTTTTTAGGCGCTCCCGGCGCAGGTAAGGGTACTCAGGCTGAGGTAGTCTGCAAGGAACTGAATATCCCCGCAATCTCCACAGGCAACATGCTGCGCGAGGCTGTCAAGAACGGCACTCCCGCGGGTCTTGCTGCTAAGGCGTACATGGACAGGGGCGACCTTGTTCCTGACGAGGTGGTGATCGGTATCCTCAAGGACAGAATAGCAGAGGACGACGCAAAGAACGGCTTCATTCTCGACGGCTTCCCCAGAACTGTTGCACAGGCTGAGGCGCTGGAGAAGATGGGCGTGAATATCGACAAGGTCGTTGAGATCCACGTTGCTGACGAAGCCATCACCGCAAGAATGTCCGGCAGACGCGTTTGCGAGAAGTGCGGAAATTCTTATCACATCGAATACAAGCCCACTAAGGTCGAGGGTATCTGCGACGCATGCGGAGGAAAGGTCGTTCAGAGAGTTGACGACAAGCCCGAGACCGTTATCAGCCGCCTCAAGACCTACCACGAAAAGACAGCTCCCCTCAAGGATTTCTATGCCGCAAAGGGCAAGCTCGTCACCGTAGAGGGTCAGGACGAGATCGCTGAGACCTCCAAGCTGACGCTGGCTGCGATAAAGGGCTGATCTCAGACAGAAAAGCGTGACAAACAATGATAACAATAAAAAATCCAACAGAGCTTAAAGGTATGCTCAAAGCCGGTGAACTCGCAGCGCAGGCGCTCGAACTCGCAGGCAGGAACGCTGTTCCAGGCATCTCAACATGGGAGCTGGACAGAATCGTCAATGATTACGTTGTGTCTCATGGCGGCTCATCGCCGTGCAAGGGCTATTGCGGATTTCCGGGGCATAACTGCTTCTCTATAAACGAGCAGCTTATCCACGGTATTCCCTCCAAGAAGGTGATCCTGAAAGAGGGAGATATCATTTCCTGTGATATCGTTGCTGAGCTCAACGGTTTCATGGGCGACAACACCAAGACCTTCAGGGTCGGCAAGGTCAGCGAGGCTGCGGAGAAGATCCTCAAAGTCACCGAAGACGCCTTGTTCAAGGGCATTGAACAGGCTGTGGCCGGCAACAGGATCGGAGATATCTCCAACGCTATACAGACCCACGTCGAGTCCAATGGTTTCCAGGTTTGCCGTAAGTATATCGGTCACGGTATCGGACGTGAAATGCACGAGGACCCCGAGGTGCCGAACTTCGGAAGGCCGGGCAGAGGTCCGAGGCTCTGCAAGGGTATGACGATCGCCATCGAACCGATGGTGAACACGAATTCCCCCGAGAACCTCACCCTCAAGGACGGCTGGACGGTAGTCACCACCGACGGAAGCCTCAGCTGCCACTTCGAAAACACTGTTGCAATAACCGACGGCGAGCCGATCATTCTCACAAGACCGGAACACTGATAATGGATATTACAGCAGGCATGATCATAATAAGCACCGCGGGGCATGACAAGGGGCAGCTGCTTCTGGTCACGGGTGCTGACGGCAGGTTCGTTTACCTCGCCGACGGAAAAGAGCGCAGGCTCGCTGCCCCGAAGAAAAAGAACCTGAAACATGTCCGTCCCACGGCAGAGTTCATCGACCCTGCGACCGCGACGGATAAGAGGCTGAGGACCGCACTCCGCGGACTGAGCCAGAGCATCGCCGAGGAGAGTGAATAGCTTGTCTAAAGAAGATGTATTAGAAGTTGAGGGCGTTATTCTGGAAGCACTGCCCAACGCACAGTTCAAGGTAGAGCTTTCAAACGGTCATAAGATTTTGGCACACATCAGCGGCAAGCTGAGAATGAACTTCATTCGCATACTGCCCGGTGACAAAGTGACCGTTGAAATGTCGCCTTACGACCTGACAAAAGGCAGGATCACATGGCGCGCCAAGTGATCCAGGCAGAGTAAACTATCCTAAAGGAGGGTATTTCAATGAAAGTTAGACCTTCAGTTAAGCCCATGTGCGACAAGTGCAAGGTAATCAAGCGCAAGGGTAAAGTTATGGTTATCTGTGTTGAACCGAAGCACAAGCAGAGACAGGGCTGATAAGCTCTGATCCTATCTTAGAGGAGGAAAAAGTATGGCAAGAATTGCTGGTGTAGACCTGCCCAAGGAAAAGCGTGTAGAGATAGGCCTGACCTATGTTTACGGCATCGGCAGAAAGTCTGCAAATGATATTCTGGCTAAGGCCGGTGTAAATCCTGACACCCGCGTCAAGGACCTCACCGACGAGGAAGAAGCAAAGATCCGTGAAGTTATCGACCACGGCTACATCGTAGAGGGCGACCTGAGAAGAACTGTTGCTCTCAACATCAAGCGCCTGGTTGAGATCAACTGCTTCCGTGGCACACGTCATCGCAAGGGTCTTCCCTGCCGTGGTCAGAGAACCAAGACCAACGCTAGAACTCGCAAGGGTCCCAAGAAGACTATTGCTAACAAGAAGAAGTAATCACAGAAAGGTGGTATAATAATGGCAGCAACCAAGGGCAAGCAGGTTGTACGCAGACGCCGTGAGCGCAAGAACGTTGAGAACGGTGCAGCTCATATCCAGTCTACATTCAACAACACAATCGTTACTATTACCGACCTTCAGGGCAACGCTCTTTCATGGGCAAGCGCAGGTGGACTCGGTTTCAGAGGCTCCAGAAAGTCCACTCCTTTCGCAGCTCAGACAGCAGCAGATGTTGCAGCTAAGGCAGCTATGGAACACGGTCTCAAGACTGTCGAGGTTTTCGTTAAGGGCCCCGGCGCAGGTCGTGAGGCAGCTATAAGAGCTCTCCAGGCAGCAGGCCTCGAGGTCAAGCTCATCAAGGACGTTACTCCTATCCCCCACAACGGATGCCGTCCCCCAAAGAGAAGACGTGTTTGATCACTGAACAGAACCGAGCTGTTCGTTTACTCGGCGTCGGCATAGCAGTTTTCCCGCAAAGCCGATATTACTATTGAATAACGGAGGAATTTTACAATGGCAGTTAATCGTGACCCGATTTTAAAGAGATGCAGAGCTCTGGATCTCAGCCCCGCAGTTCTGGGCTATGACAAGAAGTCCAACAGAAACCCCAACGGAAACAAGAGAAAGAAAGAGTCTGAGTACGCTTCCCAGCTCAAGGAGAAGCAGAAGCTCAAGTTCATCTACGGCGTCCTCGAGAAGCAGTTCTACCACTACTACGAACTCGCTACCAAGGAAGAGGGTATCGCCGGTGAGAACCTCCTCAAGCTCCTCGAATCCAGACTTGACAACGTTGTTTTCAGAATGGGTATGGCCTGCACAAGACGTGAAGCACGTCAGCTCGTTTCTCACGGTCATTTCTGTGTGAACGGCAAGAGAGTTGATATCCCCTCCTACAGAGTTAAGGTTGGCGACGTTATCTCCCTGCACGAGAACAGCAAGAAGAGCAAGAAGTTTGAGCAGATCGCCGAAGTTGCCGGCGGCAGGATCACCCCCCTCTGGCTCGAAGTTAATAAGGAAGCAGGCACAGCTAAGGTACTCCGTGCGTTCCAGCGTGAAGAGCTTGACTACGATATCGCTGAACACTTAATTATCGAGCTGTATTCTAAATAATAGCATAGAAGCATACAGATATTTAGTGCAGTTATTTTTAATTCATAGTCTGCAAGGGCTGACTAACAGCCTGAAACTGTGCCAATGCTATACATATAGCTGCGGCACGGGCAGAGTGTGATTTAAAATTAACAGCGAATATGGCAATAAGCACAGGATAATTAACAGACGAGAACTTGTGGAGGGTACCAAATGCTTGAAAAAATCGAAAAGCTCAATATCGAAACCTCAAAATTACGCTCAGACGGAACTTATGGAATGTTTGTTCTCGAACCGCTTCAGAGCGGATATGGCAACACACTCGGCAACAGCCTGAGAAGAGTGCTCCTCTCCTCCCTGCCCGGCGTGGCTGCTACTTCCGTTAAGATCGACGGCGTTCAGCATGAATTTTCCACCGTCCCCGGCGTTAAGGAGGACGTTACCGAGCTGATCCTCAACATCAAGGGACTCAGAGCTAAAATGTACGGCGAAGCGCCCAAGACGATCTACATCGAGGCAGAGGGCGAAGGCGAAGTCACCGCTGGCGATATCAAGACCGATTCTGAGGTCGAGATACTGGACCCCGGCATGCACATCGCTACCCTGAGCGCCGGTGCTAAGCTGTTCATGGATATCACGCTGGACAGAGGCAGGGGCTATGTTTCTGCTGAACTCAACAAAGAGCAGCTCCAGCCTGTTATTGGAGTTATCCCGATTGACAGTATCTATACTCCTGTCCTGAAGTGCAATTACACTGTTGAAAATACCCGTGTTGGTCAGAGGACCGATTTCGAGAAGCTCATCATCGAGATCTGGACTGATGGCACTATCTCCGCTAAGGAAGCTGTTTCCTACGCGGCTAAGATCCTCATCGAGCGCCTCAAGCTCTTCGCTGATCTCTCTGACGATTCAGAGCAGCCTGAGCTGATGGTCGAGAAGGAAGAGAACCGCAAGGATAAGCTGCTTGAGATGACTATTGAAGAACTCGAACTCTCCGTTCGTTCCTTCAACTGCCTCAAGAGAGCTGGTATCAATACAGTAGATGACCTCATCAACAAGTCCCCTGAGGATATGATGAAGGTCAGAAACCTGGGTAAGAAGTCCTTCGACGAGGTTAAGGCTAAGCTTAATTCTCTCGGGTTTGACCTCACACCCTCTGAAGAAAACAACTGATAACGGCGTAGTTCGCCAATATTACGCCGATAATACATTCCTATCGAAAGGAGAATGGAAATATGCCGGGAACAAGAAAGCTGGGCAGACCCAGCGACCACAGAAAGGCAATGCTCAGAGGCATGGTTACATTCCTGCTGGAGAACGGTAAGATCGAGACTACCGTTACACGCGCTAAGGAAGTTCGCGCAGAGGCAGAAAAGATGATCACACTTGGCAAGGTTAACACACTGCACACCAAGCGTCAGGTCCTCGCTTACGTTACTAAGGAAGATGTCGCTAAGAAGGTATTCGACGAGATCGCTCCCAAGTACGCTGACAAGAACGGTGGTTACACCAGAATCTACAAGATCGGTCCGCGCCGCGGCGACGCAGCTGAGATGGCTATCATCGAGCTGGTTTGATCTTTGCAGCAATATCTCCCCTTCCGGTTTCCGGGAGGGGATTTTTGTATATGTGGAGATTCAGGAACTCGCTGAACAATGCAAGGCGTGACAATATCAGACGAGCGTATGCTTGTTTGAATGTGGCGATTTTGGTGTATTCGGTGTTCCTTAGCAGATTGCTGCGGGGTTAAGAGGCAATCACATGATTACGCTGCGGTAGTCGTCAGAAAGGCGCATTTCGGCTTTATTTCAGGGGGAATACCAGAGCGGGTAAAATTCCACTGTTGACCAGAACTACTCTCTACGCGCCTGGAACTGATATAAATAAGGGCTGCACATTTCTGCGCAGCCCTTTGCATATTTCGTTTGTTTTAGTTGCCCTTCTTGAGCACCTTTTCCTGAACCCAGATCCAGATAGGACCAGCCAGGCAAACGGAGCTGTAGAAGCCCACCAGCATACCGATAGCAAGCGGAATGGAGAACGTCAGTATCGAGGTAACGCCCATGAGCGCGCACACGATAGAAACAGAGATCATCGCGCAGACTGTGGTAGCAGTCGTGATGATGGAACGCGGCATCGTCTGGTTGATTGAGAGGTTAACAAGCTCGGAGTCGGTGAACTTTGTGCCGTACTTAGAGCGGTTCTCACGCAGACGGTCGTAGATGATGATGGTGTTGTTGATGGAGTAACCAAGCAGGGTCAGTATAACCGCCATGAAGTTGGAATCCAGCGACATGCCGCCGAAAACGTAAACCGCATAGGTTATCGCAACGTCGTGCAGCAGGCAGATGATCGCGATGATACCAGCGGAAAGACCACCGATCTTCTGGAAGCGGAACGCGATATACACAGCCAGCAGAATGAACGCGATAACTACCGCGATAACGCAGGAGATAAGGAACGAAGTACCGGAGGAAGCGCTGACGTTCGTGGTGTCGATGTTCTCGACGTTGTTGTCAGGGAGCGCAGCCTCTACCTTTGCGTTGATGGCGTTCAGGGTGTCGTCGTCCATCTTCTCGTCGGAAGCGAAGGAGATTACCATTGTGTTAAGCCCGCCGGTGAAACTTGTACCAGTGGTGACGGTTACTTCCGGCACGTTTTCAAGGGACTTCACGTCGGCAGCGACCTTGGCAGTGTCTGCCTCGGTGATCTCGCCGGTGTAGCTGTAGGTGAGCATTGAACCGCCCTTGAAGCGGATATCCACCTTAACGCCGAACACGAACGACGCGATAACAGTCAGCGCGATGACAGAAGCGGAAGCGATGACGAATATCTTTCTCTTTGAAACGAAATCCTTGCCGGTCTTTTCGGGGAGCGCGGGAGTAGTGCCGCCGTCCATGACCTTGTCAGCGGGAGCTTCCTTGGCGCCGCCGTACAGCCAGGGCTTTCTGAATACCTTGAACTGGGACAGCGAAGTCACCATCATTCTGGTTGCCCAGCATGCCATGATGAAGTTCATGATAACGCCGACCAGCAGTGTGAAGCCGAACGAGTAGATAGTACCATCGGTGGAAGCGCCGAACCATGTGCCGAATACCAGCATCAGGATAACAGCAACGATGATAACGGTGAGGTTGGAGTCCAGGATAGCCGTGAAGCCGCGCTGGAAGCCGTTCTTGATAGCGCCGTCGATGGTCCTGCCAGCCTTGAGCTCTTCCTTGATGCGCTCAGCGGAAAGCACGTTGCCGTCTACGCCCATACCTACCGACAGGATAATACCTGCGATACCGGGGATAGTCAGCGTGCTGCTTGCGTTGAAGCCGAAGAAGCCTGTGCATGCCGCGAACATTCCCGCGATCTGACCTGCGAGCGCGATGACTGCGACAACGCCGGGCAGACGGTAGTAAACTATCATGAATATCGCGATAACGATGAACGCGATGACGCCTGCGATGCCCATTGCGTCACGCGCGCCGGTACCGAGTATCGGGGAGATAGTGGAGAGGTTCTTTATCTCCAGCTTGAACGGCAGAGAACCGCCGTTGATGAGGTCGGAAAGCTTCTTTGCCTCGGTGTAGCCGTCCTCGCCGGTGAAGCCGCCGGAGATGGAAGCCTGTCCGTTGGTGATGACTGCGTTAACGGAAGGAGCGCTTATCTGCTCGTCGTCCATCCAGATGGAGATACGCTTGTTCTCGTCCATTGCCCTCTGGGTGGCGTTCTTGAACGCTTCCTTACCGCTGTCGTTGAGGGTGAGGCTGACTGCGTAGCTGTTGGTGGAATTCTCATCAGCCATCGTCACGCCTGCCTTTGCGACGTCCTTGCCCTCGAGCACGAGTTCAAGGTCCTCGTAGGTCTGACCCTCGGTGAGGTCCCCGCTGTAGCCCATGCGGAAGCTCAGCATTGCGGTGGCGCCTATCTCCTTTACTGCGTCCTCGGGGTTGAAGCTGGTGTCGTCAGCCTGCCACGGGAAGCGCACGATGATGTTGTTTGCGCCAAGGTCCTCGTAGACCTCATAGTCGTTGATGTTCTGGTTGACAAGACGCGTTTCGATTATCGACTTTGCAGCGTCGAGGTCGTCAGATGTGATAGGTTCTGCATAGTCGTCGGGCGCGCCGAAAGTTACGTTAACGCCGCCGCGGATATCTATGCCCCATCTTACGTCGCCGAGTCCTGCGATCACCGTTGTCTTGTTATCGCCGTACTGCGTGCTTATGCCAAGCGTGGAAAGCAGCGCGAATGCGATAATGAGTACTGCAACGACGAAGAACACGGGTCTGCCTATTCTTCTCTTCAAAAGTAGCTCACTCCATTTCAGTTGACGGCAGAGAAACAGCCCTGCCGAATATAATCATACTATTCTATTATAATATAAAACGTAAAAATAGTCAATAGCAAAATAACGGCAGTCGGAGAATTTATGCATATTTTTTCCGGCTGCGTTATTTGTACATGATATTGTCCTTGTTGAATTTGTCGGTGAAGCCGATGTACCAGCCAAGCTGGGTCATTACCGGTATTATCGCGTAGTAGATGAGCATGAGCGCGGGAAACAGCGGGGACATGTCGTCTATCTGGCGGTAGGCAGTTTCCACCCACGCCTTGTCCGCAAGCTCCGGCATGGGGACGAAAGTCTGTATGAACGGGTACGCGCTGCCGCTGATGAAGCGGTAGAGATAGAACGTGTCAGCCTGCGGGAAGAACAGCTTGTTCAGCAGCAGGACTATCGTCGGCGCCGCAGCGATAACGAACATGATTATCCCGAGGAAGATCCAGCGGTGGGGCAGCGGGCCGTCCACGCGGCCGTTCTTCACCAGGGAATGTTCCCTGTGGCCGTCCTGCCAGCCTGCGGTGAACATCAGCATGTGGAATATCAGCACCGAGCATATCATCGCGATGACGTTCATGAGAATGTTGAACCCGGGGTTGTCAGACTTGCTGATGAACATGGTCAGCGCCATAGTCATGAAGAAGCACAGCACGTTGCCGAGCACGATGTAGCCTATGCCTTTCAGCAGTAGGATATAGAATGGCTGTCGTTTCATTTTTTGTCCTTTCGAGGTGGGAATTTCCTGCGGCGGCGGGGTGTATTTCCGCGCGGGAATGATATACTATAGCAATACAAGGAAATAGAGCAGCAAAAGGAGGCAAGGTCAGGGCGCATAGAGCTAGAAGTGAACCCGCAGACGGGCTGTATGCCCGTCAAGGGTGAACGACGACGCTATATGCGTCCTGAACTGCCGAACTTGCTGCGGCAGTTTCTTGGATTGCTATAATCACATCTTGTTTTTTGGAGGTAAGTTATGAGCGAATACAGGAACGAACAGTCAGCCGAGATACTTGGCAGCGTTTACAGAAACGCGGAAATGGCGTATGAAGCCTCTGGCGACGTGCTCAGGCGCTGTCCCAACCGCAAGCTTGCCGGGGAGATAAACGCGCAGCGCGAGCGTTACCGCGAAGTCGCAGCGCAGACCCGCAGCGAGATAGTGCGCCGCGGGGGCGTGCCGAAGGATTACCCCGGGTATGCGAAGATGATGTCGAAAATGGGCATTGCCATGCGCACCATGAACGACCGCAGCAGCAAGAACATCGCGTCGCTGATGATAAGGGGCACCACCATGGGCATCATTGACATGCAGCATTCCGTGAACCGTTCGCACCAGGCTGAGGGGAAGATACGCAGCGACGCTCAGCAGCTCCTGCAGCGCGAGCAGGACTTCTGCGACCACCTGAAAGGCTACCTGTGATGGACGGTATGACTGCCGGGGAGAAAGTCCCCTGCGACGTCGAGGGCGCGCGCCAGCGGAATTCCGCACGGCTCTCCCCTGTTACCTGCCCTCCCAGTCGGGGTTGACGAGGTTGCCGCTGACGATGTTGTCGTATACTATCCCGGCGCGCCGGCGCTGTTCCTGCGCCTTGTCGCCGTTTCCGGTCATATCCATCGAGAATTCATCGCGCAGGTAAAGTCCCACGGTGTCCGGGCAGGATTTCCACCGCGCCTGGTCGGTGAAACCGGTGGTGTTCAGCTGCAGCCCGCAGCCCTGGTAAAACGTCGCGTCCGGGTACTGTTCCGTGAAGTCCCTGAAGAACTGCGTATGCAGCGGCACTTCCTCGGTGGCGCTGACTTCCTCGGTGGCAGCCTCTTCGGTGTAGTTGTCGCTGGCGTCAGTCACCTCGTTTATCAGGCGTATTATCTGCCGGTCGGTGAGGTATAGCTGGCTGTTGCCGGTGTAGAGTTCCGCGGAGAATTTCTGCTGCTGCGCGTCGGTGTATTCATTCATGCCGTTTGAGGTGTTGAGGTCGATGAAGTTGATACCCACGTGCACGTTGCCGTTGCCGTCAAAATCCGGGCAGTAGCGTTCCAGCGCGACTTCTATCTCGTCCACCTTGGAATACAGCCCGCTTGAGCTGGAATTCGAGATGACCAGCACGTAAAGGTCCTCTTTTTCCCGGGTGACCGTCTGCACCACCAGGAATGTCACCAGCGCCACCGCGAATATCGTTCCGCCCAGCATCCACTTGTAGTGGTAGAAGAAATTCTCGACTGCTTTCCAGCCCTTGGGCTTTTCGTATTTCGGGGGCTGGTTCTCCGGAATTTCTTCGCTTTCCTCGATAAGGCCCTGGCGCAGCTTCAGCAGTTCTGCCTTTTCGCGCTGCTGGCGCTGTTGTTCTTCCATCTCGCGGCGCACCTTTGCCATGGGGTCTTTCTTTTTGCGGCGGACGGGCTGGGGGTTCTCGTCGTCGGCGAGGATGCTTTTTATTTCTTTGTTTTCGTTGTTTTCTGGCATTGTTTTCTCCTGTGGGTACATATCAGATGTTATTCAGGTTTGCCGTATTTTCTTACGAGATACGTCACCGGCGTCACCGTCAGCACTATCGCGGAATATATCACGAAATAGACCATGAAGCCGCTTATATCGGCGCTGAACACAGTCCCTGCGGAAACCAGGAACATCACCGGCGGGAAAAGCGCGGTGAACCACCTGCGCCGGAAGTCCCACCCCGCGAAGATCGCAGCGGCAAGGCAGAACATCGGGTCCAGCGAAAAGAACAGCACGATACATACCATCATTTCCGCGCTGGGGGAAGCGCCGGCTGTTATCGCCGCGGGCAGCAGCAACATTACCGCAAGGCTGGCTGCGAGCGCGCATGCCGTCGTTATTATGTCGCGACGGTGCGATTTTATGAACGCGAGCACCTTTTCCAATGTCCCACCTCTTTTCGGGCATAATTTTGAGTGCGAATTTAGCTGAATAAACTATAAAGCCGCAAGCGACTGCGGCTTTATTATGTGTATTTGCGGGATCACTTCTCCGGCTTCATCGTCGGGAACAGCAGAACGTCGCGAATGCTTGCGGAGTCAGTCAGCAGCATTACCAGACGGTCGAAGCCGAAGCCAAGGCCGCCTGTCGGGGGCAGACCGTATTCCAGCGCGGTGATGAAGTCCTCGTCCACCTGGGCGTCGTTGCCGCCCTTTGCGCGCTTTGCAGCCACCTGCTTTACGAAGCGCTCCTTCTGGTCGATGGGGTCGTTAAGCTCGGAGAACGCATTACCGAACTCGGTGCCGTTGATGAAGTACTCAAAACGCTCCGTGAACGCCGGGAAATCAGGCTTTCTCTTAGCGAGCGGCGAATTCTCGACAGGATAATCGTAGATTATCGTGGGCTGAATGAGGTTCTCCTCGACAAATGCTTCGAAGAACGCGATGAGAACGTGTCCCTTGGTGGAATTCTCGTCCAGCTCGTCGTCAACGTGGTGCTCCTTTGCGCAGGCTCTTGCGGCTGCGTCGTCAGCCCAGCTGTAGTAGTCCACGCCGGCGTACTTCTTCACTGCGTCGATCATGGTGAGGCGCTCCCACGGTTTGCCTACTGCGATCTCCTTGCCCTGGTAGGTCACGGTGTCGGTGCCGCATACATTCATGGTGACGGTGCGGTAAAGCTCTTCGATGAGGTCCATCATGCCGAAGTAGTCAAGGTAAGCCTGGTACATCTCGATGGTGGTGAACTCAGGGTTGTGGGTAGCGTCCATGCCCTCGTTGCGGAATATCCTTCCCACCTCGTAAACCTTGTCGAAGCCGCCTACGATAAGGCGCTTTAAGTAAAGCTCGGTCTCGATGCGCAGATACATGTCGATATCCAGCGCGTTGTGGTGGGTCTTGAACGGGCGCGCCGCAGCGCCTATCTCCAGCGGGAGGAGCGTAGGCGTGTCAACCTCAAGATAGCCGTGGCCGTCGAGGAAGTTCCTTATCTCGCGGAGAATGCGTGAACGCTTGACGAATGTATCCTTGTTCTCGGGGTTGGCGATGAGGTCGAGGTAACGCTTTCTGTAGCGTTCTTCCTTGTCCTTGAGGCCGTGCCACTTCTCGGGCAGCGGCAGCAGGGACTTTGAAAGCAGCATTATCTCGTCGGCGTGTACGGAAATTTCGCCCATCTTGGTGCGGAATACCTTGCCCTTTACGCCCACGATGTCGCCGAGGTCCCACTTCTTGAACTCGGCGTATGCGTCGTCGCCTATCTCGTCGCGGCGCACGTAGACCTGCATTCTGTCGGAGCCGTCGCGCACGTCGATGAAGCTTGCCTTGCCCATGATACGACGGGTCATCATTCTGCCGGCGACAGCGACTTCGGTGTTCTCAAGTTCGTCGAAACGGTCGCGTATCTCCTTGTTGGTGATGGTCACGGGGTACTTTGTGATAGTATAGGGATCCTTGCCTGCAGCCTTGAGCGCGGCCAGCTTCTCAAGTCTTACGCGGTGCTGTTCGTCGAGCTGTTCCGCGGTCATCTCCTCAGCCTCGGGCTGCTGGTTCTGGTTGATCTCGTCTGCCATTTACGCTTCCTCCTTCTTGGTGATGTTGAGTATCTTGAACTGAAGCTCACCGGAGGGTGTGTCAGCAGTTACGATCTCGCCGATGGAGTGGTCGAGCAGCGCCTTGCCTATCGGGGACTCGTTGGACATGTGTCCCTTGTCGATGTTGGCTTCGCTGGTGCCGACGATCTGGAATGTCATTTCCTCTTCCATTTCCATATCGAGGATAGTTACGACGTTGCCGATGCCGACCTTCTCGGTGGAGATGTCGCTGTCGTCAACGATCACTGCGTGCTTCAGGGTAGCTTCGATCTCGGCGATACGGGATTCAACAAGACCCTGCTCGTTCTTCGCTTCGTCGTACTCACTGTTCTCGGAAAGGTCGCCGAAGGACAGCGCTACCTTGATCTTGGCTGCGACCTCGGGACGTGTAACGGTCTTGAGGTGCTCCAGTTCCTCGCGGAGCATCTTTTCGCCGGCTTTTGTAAGCTGAATGTTTGTACTGCTCATAATAGTTGTTCCTCCAAATATATTCTTGCAGAATTTCTGCTCAGGGCGCGCTGAATTGACCGAAGCGCAACGAAATCAGATGAACTCAGCGTTTCCATTATTTACTCTGTGGTGACGCGGGGGGTGAGTACCTCCACCGCCTTTTTCAGCTGCGCGTCGGAGTCGTCGTCCACGGTGTCCGGGGTGGCTCCTGCGGCAAGCTCTACGGAATAATCGGGCTTCAGCCCGGCGTCGTTCCAGGTGCCGGATTTGGTGTATATCGTGCCGACTGAGAGCGTCAGCGCGCTGCCGTCCGAGAACTCGAACGTGCTCTGCATGACTGCCTTTCCGTAGGTGCTTGTGCCTATCAGCAGCGCCCCGCACTCGTCCCGCATGACTGCCGCGAAAAGCTCGGCCGCAGAAGCGGTGCCGGAGTCCACCAGCACTGCCACGGGCAGGGTGCAGACTTCCGTCGCGTCGGTCTCTATGAGGGTCTTGCGGCTGCCGTCGGCGTATTCCACCGTTGCAGCAATGGCTGAGGGCACGAACTGGTTGAGTATAGGTTTGAGCGCGCTGGTCACTCCTCCGGAATTCTGGCGCACGTCGATGATGAGCGCCTTTGCGCCGGCGGCAGTGACTACGGTCATCGCGTTGCTGAACTGCGCGGAAGTGCGCGCGTTGAACGAGTTTATGCGGATATAGCCGACGCTGTTATCGAGCATGCGGCTGCTGACGGACTCCAGCTCCAGCTGCTGGCGTATCAGGTTGACTGAGAGGCTCTCGCCGTTGCGCAGAAGCTGCAGTGCAATGCGCGTGCCCGTTTCGCCGGAAAGCCGCTCCAGAGCCTGACCGGGCTGCATGCTGAGCAGGCTCTTGCCGTCGATGGCGGTTATAACGTCCCCTGCCATCACGCCGTTGAGTTCCGCGGAACTGCCCTTGTAGACGTTGGTTATGGTGAGGTAGCCGCTTCCGTCCTCTTCGGCGTCGAAGCCCGCGCCGAGTATCACGCCGGCGTAATTCTGCTGCAGCTCGTAGTAAGCCGACGGCGTGGAATAGGAAGCGTACTTGTCGCCGATGCCGGCGATGTAGCCGTTTATCGTGGTGGCTTCGAGAGCGTCGTCGCTGACGGTGCCGATGTAGTTCTGGCGCACCGTTGCGTCTATCTCGCGCAGCTTTGCATATACGCCCTCGTATTTTTCCGATGTGCCTATCTTTGAATTATAGATATTCAGCGACACCGTCCATGTGAGGACGAATGTTATTGCACAGCCGATAGCGACAAGGCTTATCGCTATGCCGAGGGATATTTTCTTGTTCAAGGTGCTGTTCCTTTCTCAGACCTTAAGATACTTGCCGGTGCTGAATACAGTTCCCACCGCGCCGAGAAGCGCGCCCGCGCCGCAGTTTATCGCGAGGACTATCCACATGATGTCGCTGAACGGTATAAGCCCGTAGAAGCCGAGCATCTGCCACAGCGTGAGGTCGGTGGAGAAGAGCGAGAACACCGCGTCGTACACGACCCAGGTAAGCCCCCATGCAGCGGCGCCCGCGAGAATGCCGATGAACATTCCCTCGACGAAGAACGGTGTCTTGATGAAGCCGTTCGTGGCGCCGACATAGCGCATTATGCTTATCTCGTTGCGCCGCGCGAAAACGCTGGTGCGTATCGTGTTGGAAACTATCACTATGCTGACGATGATGAGCGCGAGCAGCACTGCGCCTGCAATTATCGAGAACGTGTTGCGTATCTCGATAAGCGCACTTGCGAAGTCATACGGCGCCTGCACCTTTTCCACGCCCTCAACGGAGCTTATTTCCGTGACTGCCTGTCGTATCTTGGTGATATCTCCCACCCGTACCAGGAATGTTTCGGGCATGGGGTTCTCGTCGAGGTAATCCAGCAGCTCGCTGAATTTGCCCATTTTCTGCCGGAAATCTTCCAGACCCTCTTCCTTGGAGCGGTATGTTATCTCAGAGATGTTGTCGTTTTTTTCAAGGACGCTGCGGATATGTTCCATCTGCTTCTGGGTTACGCCCTCGTTGAGATATATTGCTATTTCGTTGGTATCCTCGATGTTCTTCATGATGGTGTTGACGTTCATCATCATCAGGACTGAGCAGCCCACCAGCAGCAGGCTCACCATCAGTATGCTGAAGCTCGCAAAGGACATCAGCAGGTTTTTCCACACGGAGGATATTCCCTTTTTTACAAGGTATGTGACATTACTCGTCCTCATCTGAACCTCCGATATTGTCGTCGAATGTTATCGTGCCGTCCTGGATATTGATTATCCTGCCGCCGAAGTGCTTGACGAGGTCGTGCTCGTGCGTGACCATGATTATCGTCGTGCCCGCGGAGCGGTTGATATCCTTCAGCAGCTCGACTATCTCGTAGGAAAGCTGGGGGTCGATGTTGCCCGTGGGCTCGTCCGCGATTATCAGCCCGGGGTCGTTTGCGAGCGCCCTTGCTATCGCAACGCGCTGCTGCTCGCCGCCGGAAAGCTCCTTCGGCTTGCTGCGCGCCTTGTGCGCGAGGTCAACGAGGTTCAGCACATACGGCACGCGCTGTTTTATGAAGCGGCTGCTCTGGTCGGCGATACGCAGCACGAAAGCCACGTTCTCATAGACGTTCAGCTCCTGTATCAGCCGGAAATCCTGGAACACCATGCCGATAGAGCGCCGGAATTTCGCTATCTTGTTGCCCTTGACCTTGGCGAGGTTGTACCCGTTGACGAACACTCTGCCGGAGGTGGGGGTTATTTCTCTTGTCATGAGCTTTACCAGCGTGGATTTACCCGCTCCGCTGCCCCCGACGATGAACACGAATTCCCCGTCGTTTATCCGGAGGTTGATATCCTGGAGCGCGTCTACTCCGCTGGAGTAGTGCACGTTGACATTCTTTAATTCTACCATTGTTATTCTCCCTCGGAATACAGATATTTTCCCTAATCGTTTTATGTGCGGGGCTTTTTCAGCCCTCTATAACACTTCAAATGGCTGTCCCGTTTTTGTCGGGGCAGCCAGTAGATCGTCGAAAAAGCCCCGAGGGGGCTTTCTCGACGAAGCATCCGCACTGCGCGCACTCATTGTCGGCAAAGCCGACAATTCGTACACTTGTGCGGATAGAAGTGTTTTTCGCCCCGGGAGACCCGTGGCAAAAAACTGATTTCAATAGCCCGCTTCGCGGGCAGATAACACTTCAAATGGCTGTCCCGTTTTTGTCGGGGCAGCCAGTTTTTGCAGTAATGGCGCCGTTTTATCAGAATTTTGTCGGATTAGCGGCGAGGTATTTCTTGACCATCAGCGCTATCTTGAAGATTATCGCATGGTCGAATTCGCGCAGGTCGAGGCCTGTCAGCTTCTTTATCTTGTCCAGACGGTAAACCAGCGTGTTGCGGTGTACGAACAGCTTTCTTGAGGTCTCGGAAACGTTCAGGCTGTTCTCGAAGAACTTCTGGATAGTGAACAGCGTTTCGTGGTCGAGGGACTCTATGCTGTTCTTCTTGAACACTTCCTTGAGGAAGGTCTCGCACAGCGTTGTGGGCAGGTGATAGATAAGGCGCGCGATACCGAGGTTGTCGTAGCTTACGGTGTTCTTGTCGGTGTCGAATACCTTTCCCACCTCGAGCGCGGTCTGCGCTTCCTTAAAGGAGCGCGCGAGGTCCTTTACGCCTACCACGGGGGTGCCTATGCCGACGTTCACCTTGGTGAAGAACTCGCTTGAAAGCGTATCGGAGATGGAGCGCGCAAGCTTTTCAAGGTCGCGCACGTCTATGTTGTTCTTTACTTCCTTGACGAGGACTATGTCGGTTTCGGTGATGTTGAAGACGAAATCCTTGTTCTTATCCGGGAAGAGGTTCTGTATAACGTCGTATGCGGAAACGTCGTTTGAGGAAATAACGCTGATGAGGAACACAACTCTGCTGATATCGGAGTTGAAGTGCAGCTCGCGCGCCTTGAGGCTGATGTCGCCCGGCAGCACGTTATCGAGGATAATGTTCTTGACGAAGTTGTTGCGGTCGTACTTCTCGTCGTAGTACTGCTTGATACCCGAGAGGGATATCGCGATAACGCTCGCGTACTTTCCGGCAGGCTCGTCTGTGCCCTCGACGAAAACTGCATAGTCGGGCTTTACGTGTATGCCGAACGGCTTGTAGGTGTAGCCGTCGCGTATGAAAACTTCGTGGGAGTCCCCGAGCTCGATGGGGAAGAAGTCGTTGCCGCCGCCTACTCTTGTCAGGTCGCTGCATGCGATTATGGTGCCGTTTTCGTCAATAACGCCGATAACGCGGTTGACTGCGTCCTTCATCTGGTGGACGATGCCCTGGAAAAGTCTGTTTGACATTTCTTTTACCTCTTTCTGCGAAAGCTGCGCTGCGCCAATGCCCGTATCCCCCTTCAAGAACCCCTCTGGGTCAGGGAAACGCAGCTGACGGGTGCGCTTATTATGTTTCCTGCCCGCGGATACGGATATATTAGTCCGGTTTTCGGGCATAGTTTTTCCCTAATCTATATTGTACTAAAAAATTCAGAAAAAATCAAGGGTTTTTTATCTATTATGTAAAAATTCCTTTATTTTTTTCGGCAGGCTTGCAAATTTATCCGAAAAGTAATATAATAAAATAGCATAATATGATCACTTTGGGGCGTTTTATCCTCATGTATCATAACTAATTGTAGAAAAAGAGGTAAGTATAACAATGTGTAATTGCAGTAAGGGAAAATATTACATCACCACCCCCATCTACTATCCGTCGGGAAACCCGCACATCGGTCACTGCTACACCACCGTGGCATGCGACACCATCGCGCGTTTCAAGAGAATGCAGGGCTATGACGTGATGTTCCTCACCGGCACCGACGAGCACGGTCAGAAGATAGAACTCAAGGCAGAGGAAAAGGGCGTCACCCCGAAGGAGTACGTTGACGAGATAGTTGCGAACTTCAAGCGCCTGTGGGACACCATGGGCATCAGCTACGACAGGTTTATCCGCACCACCGACGACTACCACGTTTCCGCGGTGCAGAAGATATTCAGGACCCTGTACGACAAGGGCTACATCTACAAGGGCGAGTACACCGGCAAGTACTGCACCCCCTGCGAGAGCTTCTGGACAGAGAGCCAGCTGGTTGACGGCAAGTGCCCCGACTGCGGCAGGGAAGTCATCGACGCCCACGAGGAAGCGTACTTCCTGCGCCTTTCCGACTATGCGGAAAAGGTGGAGAAGTTCCTCACCGAGACCGACTACCTACAGCCCAGGAGCCGCGTCAACGAGATGGTGAACAACTTCATCAAGCCCGGACTTGAGGACCTGTGCGTTTCAAGAACGAGCTTCAAGTGGGGCGTGCCGGTGGATTTCGACCCGGGACACGTGGTTTACGTCTGGGTGGACGCGCTCTCCAACTATATCACCGCGCTGGGCTACGACAACGACAGGTACGATGATTTCAGCAAGTACTGGCCGGCTGACCTGCACATGACTGCAAAGGAGATAGTGCGTTTCCACTCCATCGTATGGCCCATCATTCTCATGATGCTCGACCTGCCCCTGCCGAAGCACCTTTACGGCCACGGCTGGATAAACTTCAACGGGCAGAAGATGTCCAAGTCCCTGGGCAACGTCATCGACCCGTTCGTGCTGGCTGAGCGCTACGGCAGTGACGCGGTGCGTTACCAGATACTCCGCGACATGCCCTACGGCTCCGACTGCAACTTCTCCAACGAGATAATGATAGGCAGAATTAACACCGACCTCGCGAACGACCTCGGCAACCTGGTTTCCAGGACCGTTGCGATGGCTGACAAGTACTTCGGCGGCACGCTCCCCGAGGAGAAGAAGGCAGAGCCCATCGACGACGAACTCCGCACGATGGCTGCGGCGCTGGTGGAGCCGGTTTCCGGGCTCATCGAGGAGGCGCAGCTTTCCAAGGCGCTCGAGGAGATATTCAAGGTGGTTTCCCGCGCGAACAAGTATATCGACGAGACCGCTCCATGGGTGCTCGCAAAGAGCGAGGAGAACATGCCCAGACTTGCGGCAGTGCTCTACAACCTGCTGGAGAGCATCCGCATATGCTCAGGTCTGCTGTTCCCGTTCATGCCCAAGACCATGCCGAAGGTATGGGAGCAGATAGGCGCGGACGAGAGCATGACCGCATACGACACCCTCGGCACATTCGGCGTACTGCCGCAGAACGTCACCGTCCACAAGGGAGAGGTGCTGTTCCCGAGAATTGACATGGAAAAGGAGATAGACGAGCTGAACAGCCTGCTCACTCCTGCAAAGACTATACGTGAGGACGAGGACCTCGACAAGGCTAACGTCATCACCATCGACCAGTTCGCGGAAGTAAAGCTGCGCAGCGGCGAGATAACCGCCTGCGAAAAGGTGAAGAAGTCCAAGAAGCTGCTGAAGCTCACCGTTGACGACGGCAGGAACGGCAGACAGATAGTTTCCGGCATCGCTAACTGGTACCAGCCCGGGGACCTTATCGGCAAGAAGATAGTTTTCGTTGCGAACCTCGCGCCCGCAAAGCTGTGCGGTGAACTCAGCGAGGGCATGATACTCGCGTGCGACGCCGGCGACAACGACGTGCGCGTGCTGTTCCTCGACAAGGACGTTCCGAACGGAAGCACGATAAGATAAATTCGTAATTCGGAATTCGTAATTCGGAATTTCGGTGTCCGCTTCGCGGACGGATTTAAAATGGATACAATCGGAAATACAGCGCGATAGCGGTACAATAATTCCGAATTAAGAATTAAGAATTCCGAATTTGAAACGGGGGTGTTTTTTTGGATATATCAAGAATGGCGAATATATCGGCGGTGAACCAGACCACGTTGACGCATTCCGCTGAGCACCGCACGCAGGAGAAGTCCTCGACGCTGGCAGCGGATCACACCGACGCGTTCATAAAATCCGAGGGAACATTCACCCCCGCATATACTAAAAAGTCCGCGCAGAAGCAGGCGAGCGACAACAACCTCACCCAGCGCGAGGACAGCGAGGACACCGTCAGTGCGATAAAGCAGAACCAGGGCAGGAGCCGCGTGGAACTCATGACCCAGGGCGTTCAGCACATAATCCGCGCGATGTTCGTCAAGCAGGGGGAAGTCATCACGGGCAGCGTGCCCAGCGTCGGCGCGAAGCTGTACGCCGAGGAGCTTCTCTCGCAGATAAGAAAGCTTTACGGCAACACCGAAGCGGACGAGAATTCCATGCAGTACTGGTCGGCTGAGAACACGGCTGACCGCCTGCTGACGTTCTTTGAATGCGTTTCGGTGGAGGGCGACAAGTACGAACTGCTGGACAGAAGCTTCCGTGGGGCGTTCAACGACACGGAACAGCTTTTCGGCGGCAGGGGCAGACTTCCGCTGGAAAGCTACGAAACAAGGGCGCTGGTGATGGAGCGCTATTTCAACAGGTGAACATGGGAATATTCGACACACATGCACATTATCTCCGCGAGGATTTCGGCGACGGGCTTGACGGCCTGCTTGCCGGAATGCCGGAGATGGGCGTTGAAAAGATAATGGCGGTGGGCTATGACCTGGCTTCCTCCGAGGAAGAAGCCGACCTTGCCCGGCGCTATAGTTTTATTACGGCTGCTGCGGGAATTCACCCGGAGAACGTCGCGGGGCTGCCTGACGACTGGCTGCAGCAGGTGGAAAGTCTGCTGGCGCGGGAGGAAGTCACCGCGCTGGGGGAGATAGGGCTGGATTATCACTATGAGGGGTACGACAAGGCTCTGCAGGCGGAGGTTTTCGAGCGGCAGCTCATTCTCGCGCAGAAGCTGGATATGCCGGTGATAATCCACAGCCGCGACGCCTGCGAGGACACGATGGCGCTCCTGCGGAAGTACAGACCCCGCGGGGTCATGCACTGCTTCTCCTACAGCCCCGAAATTGCCCGGGAGGTAGTCAGGCTTGGCATGTACGTCGGCTTCACCGGGGTGCTTACGTTCAGGAATTCAAAAAAGGCGTGGGCTTCCTGCGCGGAAGTCCCAATGGACAGGCTGCTGCTTGAAACGGACAGCCCCTACATGGCGCCGGTGCCGCACCGGGGGGAGAAGTCCCACAGCGGCATGATAAAGTACACCGCCGCGAAGATGGCGGAGATAAAGGGCGTTTCCGCAGAGGAAATGACCGGGATATGCCGCGAAAACGGAGAAAGGCTTTTCAGAATATGAGCGGTATAACAGTCAGGGCAGCGCTTGCTGACGATATGCAGGAGCTGCTGACCATACGCCGGGAAATGCTGGCGATAGTGAACAACGTCCCGGAGAGCGGCATTTCGGACGAGATAATGCGGCTTTCCGAGGAGTATTTCAGGGGCGGCGACCAGACTACAGCGCTGGCGTACTGCGGGGAAAGGCTCGTGGGGTGCGCCACTATATGCTGGCTGGCGGTCATGCCGACATATTCCCACCCGTCCGGCAAAAGAGCGCACATCATGAACGTGTACACCCGTGCAGAGTTCCGCAGAATGGGAGCGGCGCGTAAAATGGTGACGTTTCTGCTTGACGAGGCGCACAGGCGCGGTGCGACAAGCATAACGCTTGACGCGACAGAAAGCGGCAGACCGCTTTATGGGGCACTTGGCTTTTGTGGTTCTGAAGAACACATGGAGCTTATTTTGAACTGATTCTATTGGAGGAAACATGGACGCAGACGGCAACCGAAGTACCGGCGCACAGCCGGAGGAAGAAAAGCAGAACACCCACAGGGTGCGCAGATTTATGTTGGGCTGGCTGGTGGCTCTCAACAAGGGGATAACCAGGCTGCTGAAAAAGGCGCTCGGGTCGGACTACATGGCAGTGACGGAGGACGAAGTCCTCGATATGGTGAACGCGCTGGCACAGACCCCTGACGACGACGGTGGGGAGAACGTCATCGAGGAAAGTTCCGCGCAGATGATAAACAACATCTTCGAGTTCAGGGACCTGACCGCCGGGGACGTTATGACGCACCGCACGAACATCGTCGGGGTGGATATCTCAGTCAGCCTGGACGACATCATTTACCTGGCGCTGGATATGGGCTTTTCGAGGATCCCGGTGTACGAGGACAGCATAGACAAGATAGTCGGCATAATCATCGTCAAGGATCTTCTCTGCCTTGTGGGAAAGGACAGAGCGGACCTCGACGGCTTCGACATGCACGATTTTATCCGCAGCGTGAACTTCGTGCCGGAGTCATGTCCGTGCTCAGAGGTGTTCAAGTCCCTCACCAGCCTTAAATCGGGCATGGCGGTGGTGGCTGACGAATACGGCGGCACTGCTGGCATAGTCACGCTGGAGGACATCATCGAAGCGGTCATGGGCAATATTCAGGACGAGTACGACGACGAGAAATCCGACATCGTGAAGGTGAGCGACGGCGTTTACGACGTATGCGGTGAAGCCGACCCGGACGAGGTTTTCGGGCTGTTCGGGGTGGAGCTTCCCGAGGAGCACGAGTACGAAACGATAGCGGGTTTTGTGACGGATAAGCTTGGCTTCTGCCCCGAGGGTGACGAAACAGTACCCCCGTGCGTTGAGTACGAGGGCGTGAAGCTGGTGGTCATGCAGGTAGAGGACCGCTGCATCGAGAAGATACGCGCTTCCCGCATGCAGGGGGAGAGTGCGCCCGCAGCTGACGAGGACTGATATGGCAGTGATACGTTCAAGAAAAAAGCGCGCGCAGGAAGTCATTTCGCTGCTGCGCGGGGAATACCCGGACGTGAAATGCGCGCTGATATACAGCCAGCCGCACGAACTCCTGATAGCCACGAGATTATCCGCGCAGTGCACCGACAAGCGCGTTAATATGGTCACTCCGGCGCTGTTCGGGCGCTTCCGCAGCATTGACGAATTCGCGGCTGCGGACGTTGAAGAGGTCGGTGAATATATCCGCACCTGCGGGCTTTACAAGACGAAGGCGCAGGACATCGTGGGAATGTGCGCGATGCTCCGGGACGTGTACGGCGGTAAGGTCCCCGACAGCATAGAGGAGCTTGTGAAGCTCCCCGGGGTGGGGCGCAAGACCGCGAACCTCATTGTCGGCGACCTTTACGGAAAGCCCGCGATGGTGTGCGACACCCACGTGATACGGCTCTCGAACCGTCTTGGTCTCGCGGACTCCACGGACGCGGGCGCCGTCGAGCGGCAGCTGCGCGAGGCAGTCCCCCCGGAAGAGGGGCTGCTGCTGTGCCACAGGCTCGTCCACCACGGCAGGGCGGTCTGCACCGCGCGCTCCCCGCAGTGTGAAGCCTGCGTCCTCAGGAACGTCTGCCCCAGCAGGGACAAGCCCGCGGTTTCCTACCGCGCGGGGACTAAAAAAGGATAAGGTCACCTCTAAAAACCTTGTTTGAGTGAAAATGTGTATAGCACACCGCCT